>ERZ1106944.75-NODE-75-length-86534-cov-10.973796_pt1 | contig 86534 bp, 86 predicted proteins | sample MGYA00403672_ERZ1106944 | MGnify/ENA primary metagenome ERZ1106944 (study PRJEB35170, sample SAMEA104062454) | human gut metagenome | biome: human gut; feature: human-associated habitat; material: faeces | place: Denmark | collected 2012-10-16 ...
TAAGCTGAAAACAGTCCGAAAGGGCTGTTTTTTTCTGACATTCTCCGCTAAAATGAAAAGCAGGATCAAAGAAAAAAAACGAACAGGATGAGGAAATAAGATGATCAAGTTAATCGTATGTGATTTTGACGGAACGATTTTAGAGCGCAGCACTCAGCTGATTTATCCGCGTGTCGCTGAAGCTCTGCGCAAAGCGAAAGCGGATGGGATTGAATTCTGCGCGGCAACCGGCCGCAACGCTCCGGCTGCCCGGCGGATTCTGGAAGGCTCCAAGGTCGAAGGCTGGATGATCGATCTCAACGGCGCGGAGCTGCGCGATCCGCAAGGACAGGTTCGGGCCGTTCAGGCCTTGGATAAGAATCTGGTGCAGCGTCTGCTTCCCAAACTGAGACATCCCGAGGTGCTGACCACGCTGTACAGCGGCGAGCTGAAATATACATTTCTGCCCGTAGAGGAGCACTATCGGCGCTATTTTACAGTTCCTGGCTGCGGCAAAACTCCGCAGAACACGCCGCTGAGTCAGTTTGAAGCGGATTATCGGCAATTCGAAAGACTGGAAGAACTCGCCGACCCGATCTTTAAGGTTGAGATGCGCAGCGCGTCGCTGGACGCTCTGCATCAGATCCGCGGTCAGATCGACGACATACCGCAGATCGCGCTGACTTCGGCGTTTACGCATAATCTGGAAGTGCTTCCGATCACCTGCAACAAAGCCTCCGCGTTAACACAGCTGCAGGAAATCCTCAAGCTGCGGAAAGAAGAGATCGCAGTCTTCGGCGATGATCTGAACGATTTGTGCTTGTTTGAACAGTTTCCCCTCAGCTATGCCGTGGCCAACGCCAAGCCGGAAATCCTCAAGCGCGCTCACGCGGTGATTGGGGCGTGCGATCAACAGGGGCCAGCGGATGTGATCTTCGGTTTCAGCAGCGAAACACGATAAAGAAAACGGATTTCATTTCCATCGCCAACAGAAGCGAAGGGGAGAAATCCGTTTTTTACTGATGACCATACTAAACGTCATTGAAATAGAATAATTGCGATTGACTATTTCCGGCAGAGATGGCGGTAGGCGTTAACTTTTCTGTATTTGCCCAGATCTTCCCGCTTTCGATAGGCGCGCAGTGCGTCGATATCAAACGTTGCATAGACCAGACCGTCTTCCGTTTCGCTCGCTACTGTCAGACAGTTATCCTGGCAATCCCAGACCTGGGGATGAAAGGCGCACGAACATCCCGCTTTTTCTCCCGGCGGATTCGCCATCGCGACGCCGACCTGGTTCTGCATTGCCGCTACGGAAAGCTCCTGAAGGCGGAACGGCTTGATATCGCCGCAGTCGTTGGGAATTAAGATCAGCTCGGCGCCTTGAAGCATAAGCTCCCGGGCACTTTCCGGATATTCCCGGTCGTAACAGATCATCGTGCCAAGGCAGAGATCCTCAAAATGACAGACCTTGAATTCTTCGCCGCTCTCGAGATAACGCTCAAACGAAAAATCACAGGTATGCACTTTACTGTATTTCATGAGCACCGTACCGTTTCGGTCGATGAGATAAGCGCTGTTTTGAGGATATTTCTTCCCTTGAGTAAAAGCCGTGATTTCCACACCGATGGCATGGCGTTTTGCGGCTTGGCAGATTATATTCAATGCGGCGCTTTCATCCGTCAGGGCGTTCTCACACCAGGCGCGGAAGCTGGGGGCGTCTTCCAGACTTTCCACCGGCGTAAGGGTTTCACAGATTTCAGGAAACGCATAGCTTGTCAGGAAGCACTCCGGAAACAGGATAAAGTCGGCGTCCGCCTGCTTCGCTTCCGCGATATAGCGAAGTGCAAGCATCGTGTTTTCCTGAACGTCGGTTGTTTTCGTTTTGTGCTGAACCAGCGCGAGTTTAAATTTATTCATTTTACTTCATCCTTTGCTTTGTTCTGTATTTTGATCACGTATGCAGGAATCAAGATCGAATGCCGCGATCTCCCCGTTTTCAGGATGGAAGTTGCACAGTGACTGGATCACCAGACCATGGCAGACAACGAGGATGTCTCCCAGGCCGCAATAACGCCGCAAGACACGGATCATGCGCTGGCGCATCGCGGGAAGGGATTCCCAGGCTTTTTCTTCGCCCGGCGGATAAAGCCCGTTGCAGGCCTGAAATTCATCGTAATGCCGCGCTGCCTGCTCGTCCGGTAAATAGACATAGGTTTGATCGGCCAGCCATTCGTGCAGATCAGTTTCTACCTGCAGCGGAATCTGGAGGCAGCGGGAAAGAATCGCAGTGCTTTGTAATGCACGGGTGTAAGGCGGGGATAAGATCAGCCGGGCTTGGGCAAGCCGGGGATCGGCCGCCGTCATTTCGATCTCCTGCATGCCTTTGGCGGAAAGGGGCGCCAGATGATTGCCGAATCCCTGATAAATTTTTGCGTCTTTTTCCGTATAATCCGCAGAACCATGACGAATGAGATAAAACATCATAAACTCCCTGATTTCTTTAAATGTGAACAGAAAAAACGCCGATCGTTAAGATTCAGCGTTGTTTTGTTTCGTTTTGGAATGTGTCCGGCTTGGTGTTTCGCCATTTTCAGCTGGGGCTTTTTTTGTTTTTGCCGGTGTGCTTCTCGGCTTGCGTGTCCGCTTTACCACGCCTTCCTCATCCTTATGCGCCGCAGCGGCCGCTTCGCGTTTCTGCTGCATCTGCAGCATCGCGGCCTTCTGGTTCAGGATCACCGGAATGACGATCGGATTGCGGTTGGTCTTCTTATACAGATACGGTTCCAGCGAACTGCGGATACAATTCTTTAATTCGCCGAAGGTCGTTTTCTGCATCATTTTTTTCTTTAAAGCTTCATAAACGATCATTTCCGCTTCCTTCAAGAGCGTCTGACTTTCCTTGATGAAGACGAAGCCGCGGGAAACGATATTCGGCCGGCACAGAATTTTATTCGTGCGCGAGTCGATCGTGACGATGACCGCGACTAAGCCGTTATCGGCCAGAATCTTGCGGTCGCGCAGCACCGCTGTGCTCAAGCCGGATATATCGTTGCCGTCGACATAGATATCGTCGGTCTGGATGCGGGTTTCCGCCTGGAAGACTTCGCCGTCGCGCAGCACCAGCACGTCGCCGTTAGCGCAGATGAACGTATTCTCGCGCGGGACGCCGGTTTCAATCGCGCTCTCCGCATGGATCCGCAGCATTTTGTATTCGCCGTGCACCGGCATGAAGTATTTCGGCTTGATCAGCTGGAGCATCAGCTTCTGTTCCTCTTGGGAACCGTGGCCGGTCGTATGCAGGGAGGTCAGCGGGCTGTTGACCAGCACGTTGGCGCCGACCCGCGTCAGCTGATTGACGACCTGGGAAACGCTGACCGCGTTGCCCGGGATCGGATTGGACGAGAACACGACGGTATCGCCCGGAATGATTTTAATCCAGCGGTGTGTACCGTTGGCAATCCGGCTTAACGCCGCTAACGGTTCGCCTTGGGAACCTGTGCAGACGATGCAGATCTTACTGGCCGGCAACGAATTCAGCTGGTCCGGCGTAATGAAATGCTTCTCCGGAATGGCGATGATGCCGAGCTTGCGTGCAATCTGCACGACGTTTTCCATCGACCGCCCGAAGACGGCGACCTTGCGTCCGCAGGCTACGGCCGCTTCCAGAATCTGACCGACGCGGTTAACGTTGGAGGCAAAGGTGGAAACGATTAAGCGGCCCGGCGTTTTGCGGGTGATTTCCAATAAGGATTTCGCGACTTTTTTCTCACTGATCGAGAAGCCGGAAACCTCGGAATTGGTCGAATCGCTCATCAGAAGGCTGACGCCGATCTGACCGATGTATGCCATTTTCTGATAATCGCTGTTGGTGCCGATCGGGGTCAGGTCGAACTTGAAGTCGCCAGTCTCCACGATCCGGCCATTCGGCGTGTTGATCAAAATTCCCAGAGAATCCGGGATCGAGTGAATCGTGTTGAAGAAGCCGACCTGGAAATGATTGGTCGTGATCCGCGAATCCTCGTTGATCTGCACGAGCTTGACCTGCCGGCTCATCCGCCGTTCCTCCAGCTTTTTCTGAATCAGGGAGCAGGCGAAGCGTGGCGCGTAGATTTTATCGAGCCGGATCGACTGCAGGAAAAACGGAATGCCGCCGATGTGATCCTCGTGTCCGTGCGTAATGATTAACGCCTTGACTTTCGCCTGATTTTTAATCAGATAGGAATAATCCGGAATGACGTAATCGACGCCTAACAGATTTTCTTCCGGAAACCGGACGCCGGCGTCGACGATGATAATTTCATCCTGATGCTCAAAGCAATACATGTTTTTACCGATCTCACCCAAACCGCCCAGAGCGTAGATGAGCGTGTCGGTATCCCGATGAAACGGAGTTTCGACGACCTCGCTGACGGCGCCCGCAGGAATGGACTTCTTGCGGGGAGTTGATTTACGCGGTGCTTTTTTTGCAGGCGTCGCTGCAGTATTTTCTTTCATTATTTACCTCTTTTCTTTATTCTTAAAAAACAATGCACCTGTCTTTTAATGATTGATGTTCGCTTCTTTGCTAACCCCTTGGCAGGGGAGACGATTTCACGGCTAAACCGCGGGATGGCCTGAAATGAATTTCAGCTCCCCGCGGCAGCCAAAAACGATGAGTTTTCTGATTTTATTTATAAAGGGAAACGCCGTTGGAAAGACCGGCAGGAACGAAAAACGGAATTATTCGATCACAATCGCATTTTCAACGGGAGCATACGGATCGTTTTGATTGATCCGGTCATAGAACAGAATGCCGCTGAAATGGTCGATCTCATGCTGCAGGACGATGGCCACATACCCGGATGCCCGGAAAGTCACCTCGCGGTCCTGAAGCATATCGTAGCCTTTGACCTTGATCCGTGCGCTGCGGATGACGTAGCCTGGATGATCGTCGAGAACGGACAGGCAGCCCTCGCCGGATTTCAAATAGGAGTTCTGGACAGACTGAGAAATGATTTTTGCGTTGGCCAGCGCGTATTCGTAATGAATCGGATTGCCGTTTTTATCTTCTTCATCCACAACCACAGCCAGAAGCTGCCTGGGGATGCCGATCTGAATCGCCGCGATGCCGACCGCCGGACGCAGATTCTTGGTTTCCGCCAACTGGGGATCCGTCGATTCCTTGACGTAGGTTAAAAGCTCCATTAACGTATTTTTATCTTCTTCGGACAACGGCAAAGACACCGGCGCTGATTTATCGCGCAGATGGGCGTCATTGTCCTTTACAATGGTATCCATGTTTATGTTCATAAAATCTACCTCACTTTATATAATACTCAAGAAATGCAAAGAAGGAAAGGAAAATTTGACGAAAGCTTTCCATAAATTGATTTTTAAGCGCTTTCTTTTTCTTTCCCTGCCAGAAACCGCCCAATTTTGACGATTCTTTCCCTTATTCTATTCAAAACCAGTCTCCCCGTCACGTCTTTTGATTGTCAAAAACAGAACTTCAATTCTTTTGTGCAGGGCTGGGATTTATGGTAAAATGTCACCAGGAGGCGGATGAATTTGACGCAGAAAAAAAAGACTTCTTTTCGGATGCCGTACCGGTATGATTTGATCATCCATCTCTGTACGCTGATTTTAGCGGTGTTCGGTTTGTTCATGGTCGCTTCGGCAACGATGGGTCTGGCATCGGGCAACGTGATGACGCTGATGAAAACAATCATGAAACAGCTGGCGTTCACGGTTCTGGGATATCTGGGCATGGTGACGATGGCACGCTGGTTTACGTTTGAACGTATGAAGAAAAATATTACGCCGATCGTCAGCCTGACGCTGGTGCTGCTTTTGTTAGCCCTGTGTTGGGAGGTTGGCGGCGCACGGGCCTGGATCAAAATTCCCTTTCCGGGCCAGGAGATCACGATCCAGCCCTCGGAGTTTTCTAAGGTTGTCATCATCATGGTCATGGCGACATATCTGGGCGATATCCGCAACCTGAAGCTGACGGCCAAAGACTTGATGCGCAACCCGCTCTTGATCGTCGGGGGCTTCTGCTTCATCGTCGCAATCCTGCAGTCGGACTTCGGTTCGGCGATCGTCATGGCGGGGATCGCGTGCATCTGTTTTCTGATCCCCTACCATCCCTCGTTAGTACGGCTGCAGAAGATGCTGGTGATGTTGTTGATCATCGGGGTTGTGCTGATCGTATGGATCTTGTCGCCAATGGGCGAACACCTGATCGAAGCGCTGCCGTTTAAGAACTATCAGATCAACCGCTTCACCTCGGCGATGAATCCATTTGCGGATAAATACGGCACGGGCTTCCAGCTGATCAACGGACTGGTGTCCTTTGCCAGCGGCGGATGGCAGGGCGTGGGGTATGGCAAGTCGATTCAGAAATATACGAACTTCCCGGCGGCGAATACCGATTTTATTCTGGCGATTGTCGTCGAGGAATTGGGCATCTTCGGGTTTTTATTGATTTTTATCTGTTACGCACTGATCGTCGGGCGGATGTTTATCTATGCGATCCGGATGAAAAGCCAGCGCGGGCGGATTGTTTTGATCGGCGTTTCAATGTATTTCTTCATTCACTTTTTGTTCAATGTCGGGGGTGTAACCGGCTTGATTCCGCTGACGGGCGTGCCGCTGTTAATGATTTCCGCGGGAGGTTCCAGTACGCTGTCCGTCATGGTGGCGGTCGGCATGGGCCAGGCGGTGATCTCGCAATACCGTCAGGGGAAGATTGAATAAGGCATTAAACGCCAGCCGGCATCAACGGCGAAGGGAAACGCAGGAAGGAAAAGCGGCGGCTATTTAAAAATGAATGTCGCGATTGCTTTGAAAGAAGAAAGAAAAGAATTCCCGAAGCGACTCGGGAATTCCAAAGAAAGGGAGAGGAGAAACAAAGATTGGGGGATAGCATCTTTCGATGCACTACTATCTTGCCCGGGTTTTCCGCCCTTTATACACACAAGGAGTAAAAAAATGCGAATTGTTGCAGGAAAATTTCGTTCCCGGCTGATTCAGGCGCCCAAAGGCGACCAGACCCGGCCGACGCTGGATAAGGTCAAGGAAGCGGTGTTCAGCCGGATTGGTCCGTATTTTGACGGCGGCATTATGCTGGATCTGTTTGCGGGCAGCGGCTCAATGGGACTGGAGGCACTGTCGCGGGGCATCGAGCATGTTTATTTTGTCGACCGCAGTCCGGCCGCGGCAGCCGTGATCAAAGCCAATATTGCTTCACTTCAGGTCGAAGTGCAGTGCGACGTGTGGAAGTGCGACAGCTTCGCGGCGTTAAGACGCTTAGCGGGGATGGGTGTCCAACTGGATTTGGTTTATCTGGATCCGCCTTATCAGAAGCAGCAGCTGCACAAGATCATGATGCAGCTTGACGCGCTGAATCTGATCTGCGATCACGGACAGGTGATTCTGGAGAGTCTGAAGGAAGACGAGTTTGACGAGGCCTACCATCAGCTGCGCCGCGTCAAGGAAGCAACTTACGGCATCAGCCGCATCAGTTATTATCGAAAGGAAACAGAACTATGAAACGAGCATGTTATCCGGGATCGTTCGATCCCCCGACCTATGGTCATCTGGACATCATCACACGGGCATCGTCGGTCTTCGACGAGCTGATCATCGCGATCATGAAGAATCCGAACAAACGCAACGCCTTTACCGAGGAGGAGCGCGTGCGGATGCTGCAGGAGATTACGCGCGATCTGCCGAATGTCAAAGTTGTGGTCGGCCATGGCCTGACGGTGGAATTTGCGAAGTCGATCGGTGCGCAGGTGCTGATCCGCGGGATCCGGGCTGTCATGGACTATGAATATGAACTGCAGCAGGCGACGGCCAATATGTTTCTGGATGAGACGATTGAAACGGTGTTCTTCGTCGCCCGGCCGCGGTATTCCTTCTTATCCTCGTCCGTGTCCAAGGAAATCGCACTGAACAACGGCGATCTGTCGAAATTTATCCCGGAAGCCATCATCGAGGAAGTTGAAGAAGAACTGAATCCGCTGAAGAAGAAAAATGGCGGGGAATAGCGGCGGAGAAAACTGCTGCCCAAAATTTCGCTGACTGCAGGCAGAGTGTCTGCGGAAGAAAGTAGAATTCTCTAAGTGATCTTATTTATAAGGGTAAAGTTAGAAATAAAGGTCAAGCGAGTGCAGTCCGTTCTTAGCTAGCGAGAGGCTGAAAGTGAACGCCGGAAATTAAAAGAGCGCTGCGATGATTCCGAAAATAACGGAATCCGCCGCGTTTTTTTATGGCTTAAGACAACCGGGGAACGACATAAGCACCGGTCAGCCGCGCAGTCTTTGCAGCATCATCAAAAAGAGGAACACGCCGCCGGCCAGGCCGGTCTGCATCAGCCGGTATCCGAGATAACGCAGATAAGTCAGGTGAAGATGCGGCGTGAGCGAGAGGACCTGCAGATGCACGCTGAAGCTGGCAAATCCCAGCACCAGCGTCATCAACAACGCTTTCAGGGGTACTGCCAGCGGCAGCAGCGCCAGATTGTTGGTGCCTAACGAAAACTCGGTTACACATTGGATCGGCAGCCGCCAGGCGGAGGGCAGCTTCATCGTCGCTAAATTCAGCAGCACCAGTGTCAGCAAAAGATACGCTCCGATGAAATATAAGCTGATGCCGGCCTGGACAACCGCGTCTTTTAAATTCTCAAATAAGGAAGGGACAGATCCGCGCGGATCCAATTGCAGGGCAACGGGTGTACTGCGCGTAAAGAACAGCAGCAGCATCACGGCGAAGAATTCCGCCAGCCAGATCATCAAGCCATATTGAAAGGATTGCAGCAGGACCGAACCGCAGGTGATCAAGATAAACGACGGCGTGCTGACCGTAACGCAGCAAGCCAGCCGCCGGCCCTCCGCTTGCGAAAGCCGGCCGTCCCGCACATAATCGTCGATCAGGATCTGTCCGGCGGGCGAGCCGAGAAAAAAGGAAGCGAAGACTAAGGAAAAAGCGTCCGGCGAGATGTGGAACAAGCGCTCGGTAAATCCGAACAGCCGCCGCGAGAGCGCCACCAGCAGCCCCTGACCGTCGAGGATACGGATTACGACCATCGCCGCAAACAACGAGGGCACTAATTTTTCAAACCAGATCGCTAACGCCTGGCAGGATGCCTCATAGGTTACCGATCCATAATAAAGCAGCGCGGCCAGCAGCGTGAAAAAGATGATTGTCATTCCTTTTTTCATAGGCAAAAAGCCTCCTGGTAAAGTGTATGAACCGCAGCTTGAAAAACGAACTACGAAAAGCTTGAAAACTTGAAAAAATTAGCACTTTTAACTTGACAGTGCTAACAAGCTGGATTATACTGTTAGCAGACATCGGGAAAGAGTGCTAAAGGAGGCGGGATGATGCTGACACCAAGGCGGATTGAAATCTTCAAGGCCATTGTCGACGAGTTCGTTCAGACAGCCGAGCCGGTCGGTTCCAAGACTCTGATGGAAAAGTATCAGCTCCCTTACTCCAGCGCAACGATCCGCAACGACATGATGGTCCTGGAAGAAATGGGACTGCTGGAAAAAACACATACCTCCAGCGGCCGCGTGCCTTCCACAAAAGGCTACAAGTTCTATTGCGAACATCTGATGGAACACAGGGTCGACAACCAGCTGGAAGTGGCGGTCCGCCAGCAGCTGGCCAGCAAGCCGCTGAATTTAGACGACGCCATCCGCGAGAGCTGCAACATCCTTTCGCAGATGACGAACCTGACTTCCGGCGTGCTGGGACCGGATGCGAGCCGGCAGCGGCTGGAGCATGTCAAGCTGTTCCCGATCAGCAACCGAAGTGCTGTGGCAGTCTTTATTACCGATCTGGGGCATACGGAAAACCGGACGTTCCAGTTCGACGACGACCTGTCAGTAGAGGATATCCAAACCTGCTGCCAGATTCTGAACGACCGATTGAAGGGCACCTTGATCAAAGACGTCGTGGACAAAATGGATTCGATCAAACCAATCCTGGCAGCGCATGTCAAGCGGCATGAAATGTTGTTTCAGGCGTTTGTCAACGCATTTGTCAAGTTCGCGAGCGAGAATGTGTATTTCAGCGGCCAGAACAACATGCTGTACCAGCCGGAATTTGCCGACATTGAAAAGCTGAAGGAATTGATGGCGATGATGGAGAACCCGAGCCTGTGGCGTCAGATCGGCACCACGGCCAACCCGGAGCTGGCGTTGAAGATGAACGAAAACGCGCAGCTGGTGTGGGTCAACGACATGGCCGTCGTCACCAGCAAGTTCAAGCTCGGTTCCGACGAGGAAGGCCAGCTGATGGTCTTCGGACCATCCCGGATGGATTACGACCGGATTGTTTCACTGCTGGAACTGGTCAGTCAGTCGATCGAGAGTTTATACGGAAAAGGAGGCAGCCATGAATAACCAGGAAGAAATGAAAAAAGACGAGCTGAACGCCGCGCCGGAAACGGCGGAGGCAGCGGGCGAAACCGAAGAAAAAACGGCAAGTCCGCAGGAAAAAACGGCGGAGCCGGCCGCGGAAGAAGCGCCGGAGCAGCCGGAAGAAAAAAAGGAAGACAAGAAAGACGAGAAGAAGAAAGGCTTCTTCTCCAAGAAGAATGAAATTGAAGAACTGAAGACACGGATCAGCGAGCTGGAAGGCGAAAACGTTAAATTGAAGAACGAATACCTGAAAGCCTACGCGGATACGGAGAATACCCGGCGGCGTCTTCAGCAGGAAGCTGAGCAAACCCGGAAATACCGGATTCAAAGTTTCGCGCTCGACATCCTGCCGGTTCTGGACAATCTGGAACGGGCGCTGGCGATCGAGCCGACACCGGAAACTGAAAGCTACCGCAAAGGCGTCGAAATGATTTATCAGCAGCTCATTCACGCGCTGACCAAAGAGGGCGTGAGCGAGATCGAAGCGCAGGGCAAGGAATTTGATCCGAATTTCCATCAGGCTCTGATGATGGAAGCCGTCGAGGGCGTTGAGCCCAACCACGTCACCGAGGTACTGCAGAAGGGCTACATGTTAAAAGATCGGATTCTGCGCGCCGCGATGGTCAAGGTCAGCGAATAAGCAAACAAGTGAAAACGTGTAAATAAATAAGGAGGATTTCAATTATGGGAAAAATTATCGGTATTGACTTAGGTACAACCAACAGCTGCGTCGCCGTCATGGAAGGCAACGAAGCGAAAGTAATCACCAACCCGGAAGGCAACCGCACCACACCGTCCGTCGTCGCGTTTAAGAACAACGAACGGATTGTCGGCGACGCGGCGAAGCGTCAGGTCGTCACCAACAAGGATTCGATTATTTCGATCAAGCGGAAAATGGGCACGAATGAGAAAGTCCAGCTCAACGGCAAGGAATACACGCCGCAGGAAATTTCCGCGATGATCTTAGGCTACATGAAGGACTATGCGGAAAGCTATTTAGGCGAGAAGGTCGACAAGGCGGTCATCACCGTTCCGGCTTACTTCAACGACGCGCAGCGTCAGGCAACGAAAGACGCCGGCAAGATCGCGGGCCTGGAAGTGGAACGGATCATCAACGAACCGACAGCGGCAGCGCTGGCATTCGGTATCGACAAGACTGACAAGGAACAGAAAGTCCTCGTCTTTGACCTGGGCGGCGGTACGTTCGACGTTTCGATTCTGGATCTGGCCGACGGCACCTTTGAAGTTCTGGCAACCGCAGGCGACAACCATTTAGGCGGCGATGATTTCGATAACGTGGTCGTCGACTGGATGGCAGATCAGTTCAGAAAAGAAAACGGCATCGATCTGAAGCAGGACCGGATGGCGCTGCAGAGAATGAAGGAAGCGGCGGAAAAGGCCAAGAAGGATCTGTCCGGTATGGTTCAGACACAGATTTCCCTGCCGTTCATCAGCGCCGGCGCAGCCGGACCGCTGCACTTTGAAGCGACGCTGACCCGCGCACAGTTTGACGCGATGACCAAATCGCTGGTCGACCGCACGGTTGTTCCGGTTCGTCAGGCGTTGAAGGATGCCGGCTTAACCAAGAACGATATTGATCAGGTCCTGTTAGTCGGCGGCTCAACCCGAATCCCGGCGGTTCAGGAAGCTGTCCGTCAGGAATTAGGCAAGGAACCAAACCGTTCCGTCAACCCGGATGAAGTCGTAGCCTTGGGCGCGGCGATCCAGGGCGGCGTCATCAGCGGCGACGTCAAGGACGTCTTACTGCTGGACGTTACACCGTTAAGCTTAGGTATCGAAACGCTGGGCGGCGTCATGACCGTGCTGATCCCAAGAAATACAACGATCCCGACTTCCAAGAGCCAGGTCTTCTCGACAGCGGCGGACAATCAGCCGGCGGTTGATATCCATGTCCTGCAGGGCGAACGTCCGATGGCCAACGATAACAAGACGCTGGGCAACTTCCAGTTAGGCGGCATCGCACCGGCCCGCCGCGGCGTTCCGCAGATCGAAGTTACCTTTGACATTGACGTCAACGGTATCGTCCACGTTTCAGCGAAGGACAAGGGCACAGGCAAGTCCCAGTCGATCACCATCTCCAACTCTTCCGGATTAAGCGATGAAGAAATCGACCGGATGGTTCGTGAGGCGGAAGATCACAAGGCGGAAGACGATAAGCGCAAAGAAGAAATCGAATTGAAGAACCGCGCGGAAGCGTTCATCAATCAGATCGACGAAACGCTGAATACGGAAAACGCGAATGTCACCGATCAGCAGAAGGAAGAAGTCAAGAAGCTGCGCGACGAGCTGCGCACGGCGATTGACAACAACGATATCGACACGCTGAAGACCAAGATGGAACAGCTTGAAAAGGCAGCCAACGATATGGCTCAGGCGATGTATCAGCAGCAGGCGGGTGCTCCGGGTGCTGATGCGGGCGCAGGCGCTCAGGATGACAATGTCGTCGACGCCGATTTCAAGGAAAAGAAATAACAATTCACGCCGCACAAAAATCCTGGTTTCCATACTGGGATTTCTGTGTTTGAGCGTGCTGATCAGCGGTTGTTCCCGCACCCCCAAGAACAACGCCGGTCAGTTGGAAAATGCGGACAACGCCGTGCTGACAAGCTCGCTGAGCGAGGAACAGCTGGCGCATGTCAAAGAATGCAACGGCCGCCGCGTCAGCAGCGATCAGCCGGTGGAGCTCGTCGTGATGAACGGCGGCAAACCGGAACCGTTTGCCGTGCTGCAGCCGGGGCAGCTGGTTCAGTTAAAAGAAATCAACGATCCGAATCTGATCACTTCACAATATCTGCCCTTGGATGGAATGGATCAGGAGGGCGGTGCGCAGGTATTGGTCAACGCGCTGGAGGTCACGCCTTCCGGTCGCTGGCTGAATCCGACCAATCATTTATTGGAAAAGGATTTTGCGGTGAAGCTGAAGGCCGGCACCCGGATGCTGGATGACAACGGCGAAACGATCCTGACGACCAGCACGGATCAGCAATGGCTGGTGTATGCCCAGAAGGACGGCGCTTACGGCGTTGAGCTGCAGGGACGAATCGTCTGGGTGGATTCCGCTCAGGTTGAAGAAACGATCGCCCGGTCAGGCAGTGCCGGACCGGCGGCTACGTCGCTGCCAGTGCTGATGTATCACTTCTTTTACAGCGAAGCCGATGGTCAGAGCCGCGAAAACGTGAACTTTGTCGAGGTGGAGGAATTCCGCGGGCAGCTGCAGGCCCTGCAGGAGAGCGGCTACGTCGCGCTGACGATGCGCGAAGTGGAAATGATGATGAAGGGCTGGGCGGATGTGCCGGAGAAATCGGTCGCGATTACGATCGACGACGGCGATCCGACAGTCTATCAATACGCTTATCCGGTATTAAAGGATTTCGGCTATAATGCGACGCTGTTTCTGATCACGGGCTGGATGAATCCGCAGCTGCCGTATGAGTTTTTCCAGATGCGCGAGGATGGCTTAGAGCTGCAGTCGCATTCCTTCCTGATGCATCAGGGCGGATGCAAGGCCGGCCATGGCGGACGGATCCTGTGCGTCGATCACGATGAGGGCGTTGCGGATACCCGGCAGTCGCTGGAATATGTCGACGGCGGCTTCGTCTACTGTTATCCGTTTGGCGACGTGAACGATCACGCCGTAGAAATTTTACAGGAAGCTGGGGTTCAGCTGGCTTTTACGACAGAATATGGTAAAATAAAACCCGGAATGGATTTGTACAGGCTGCCGCGGATCCGGGTGACCGGCGGCGCGGGCCTGGACCGGTTCATCAAAAGTATAGAGTAGCAGGAGGGTGATGTTTTATGAGCGAAAAGCGCGACTATTATGAAGTCCTGGGCATCAGCAAAGGCGCTTCCGATGATGAAATAAAAAAAGCCTATCGAAAACTGGCGAAGCAATACCATCCGGATGTGAACAAGGAACCGGGTGCAGAAGAAAAATTTAAAGAAGTCAACGAGGCCTACGAAGTGCTCAGCGACCCGCAGAAACGGGCGACCTACGATCAGTTCGGTCATGCGGGAATGGACGGCATGGGTGCCGGCGGCTTCGGCGGTGGTTTTGGCGGCGGCGGATTTGACGATCTGAACGATATCTTCGGATCGTTCTTCGGCGGCGGCTTTGGCGGCGGCGGATCCCGGGCCCGGTCCAACGGCCCGCGCAAGGGTCAGGACCGCTACATGCAGATGAAGATCAGTTTTATGGACGCGATCTTCGGCAAGACGGAGACGATCACGATCGACGTGGATGAGCAGTGTTCTCAATGCATGGGAACCGGCGCGCATTCTAAGGATGACGTTACCGTCTGTCCGACGTGTCACGGATCCGGAACGGTTGTTACGCAGCAGCGGACGCCGTTCGGAGTATTCCAGTCCCAGAGTGTCTGTCCGGACTGCGGCGGCACGGGTAAGAAAATCCGTAAAAAATGCTCCAAGTGCGGCGGCAAGGGTTATGAACATAAACGCGTGAGCGTCGACGTCAAGATCCCGGCCGGCATTCAGTCCGGGCAGCAGCTGCGGGTATCCGGCAAAGGTGAACGCGGCGCCAACGGCGGATCAAACGGCGATCTGTATATCGAGATCATGGTCATGAAGCACGATTACTTTGTGCGCGACGGCCGGAATATCTACATTACGATTCCGATTTCTTCAGTGGATGCGACGCTGGGCTGTTCGGTCGACGTGCCGACGGTTTATGGCGATGTCGAGCTGACGATTCCTTCAGGAACACAGAACGGCCAGCAGTTCCGACTGAAAGGCAAGGGCGTGAAAGATCTGCGCGGGTCTGGTCAAGGCGATCAGCTCGTTGAGGTGAAGATCGAAATCCCGAAGAAGCTGAGCGGCGAAGAAAAAGAAATGTATGAAAAGCTGCGCAAGCTGCAGGCGAAAGGCGGGAAGGAATCCGTCTTCGACAAGTTCAAGAAAGCTTTTAAATAACGATGGAAAGGGTTTCGGGACAACGAACCCTTTTCTTAAAAATTTTGTTTAGCACTCTATTGACTAGAGTGCTAAAAGTGATATACTAACGAGTGTAAGGAGGGACATCCTATGAATATTGATCAGATGACAGAACGATTGCAGCGGATCTTAATGGAAGCGATCCAGCTGGCGCAGGCGCAGGGCCAGAGCGAGCTGAACGTCGAGCATTGCCTGAAAGCGATTTTTGAAGACGACGGCATCGACGGCTTGTGGCAGCGGCTGGGACAGGACAAGCAACGGACGCTGCAGATCGTCGACAGTTATATGAAACGGCTGCCTTCCAGTACTTCCGGCGCTCAGCCGAACCTCTCCCGCGAGGTGAATCAGGCGTATCAGGAAGCGCTGAAGTGGAGTCAGGCACACGAAGAAACCTATATGAGTTCGGTAGCATTTCTGATCGGCTTGTTGTTCGGCGGCAGCGCCGTCGCCAAGGCGATTCTGGAAGCAACCGGAATTACGAGAAAAGCGCTTGAAAAAGCAGAGGAAGAAAGACGAGGTGGAATGAAGATGAATGAACAGAACGCGGAAAATCAACTGGACGCGCTGCAGAAATACGGGCACGATCTGGTCGAGGACGTCAAGAGCGGCAAGATTGATCCAGTTATCGGCCGGGATGAGGAAATCCGGCGGGTTATCCAGATCCTGTCGCGGAAAACAAAGAATAACCCGGTGCTGATCGGCGAACCGGGCGTCGGGAAGACGGCGATTGTCGAAGGCATCGCATGGCGGATCATGAACGGCGACGTCCCGTTCGGCTTGAAGGAAAAGAAACTGATCGAGCTGGATATGGGCGCACTGATCGCCGGCGCAAAATACCGCGGCGAGTTTGAGGAACGGCTGAAAGCAGTGCTGAACGAAGTGAAGCAGGCGGACGGCAACATCATCCTGTTTATTGACGAGATTCATAATCTGGTCGGTGCGGGCAAAACGGAAGGCTCCATGGACGCGGCCAATCTGTTGAAGCCGATGTTGGCGCGGGGCGAGCTGAAGTGTATCGGCGCGACGACGTTTGACGAATACCGCAAGTATATTGAAAAGGATGCGGCGCTGGAACGCCGGTTCCAGAAAGTTCAGGTCGATGAACCGTCCGTGGAAGATACAATTTCCATCCTGCGGGGTTTGAAGGATCGGTTTGAAAGCTATCACGGCGTGCAGATTCTCGATGAAGCGATCATCGCCGCGGCGACACTGTCCAATCGGTATATCACCGATCGGTTTTTGCCGGATAAAGCGATCGATTTGGTCGATGAAGCCTGCGCTTCGCTGCGGGTGGAGATGGATTCGATGCCGACGGAGCTGGACGAGTTGATGCGGCGGATCATGCAGCTGGAAATTGAAGAAACGGCGCTGAAGAAGGAAACCGACGCCAAGACGCTGCAGCGGCTGGAGGAGCTGCGCAGGGAACTGGCGGATCTGAAAGAAGAAAAAGAAATCAAATACAACCAATGGCAGCAGGAAAAGCATAAGCTGGACGAAGCCAAGGTTTACAAGGAGCAGCTGGAAAAAGCCCGCCTGGACTTCACGCAGGCACAGAACGAAGCGCGTTATGAGGAAGCGGCGAAGCTGCAGTATGATACGATCCCGACGCTGGAGCGGAAAATCCGCGAGTCGGCACAGAATAAAAAAGAGGAACACATGATCCAGGAGATCGTCGACGAGGAACAGATCGCCAAGGTCGTTTCCCGCTGGACGCACATCGAGGTCAGCAAGCTGATTGAAACGGAACGGCAGAAATTATTGCATCTGCAGGATGCGCTGGCGCAGCGGGTCATCGGTCAGGATGGGGCGCTGGAGCTGGTCACGGAAGCGATTCTGCGGTCCAAGGCGCAGATCCAGGATGAAAACCGGCCGATTGGTTCGTTCTTGTTCTTAGGCCCGACCGGCGTCGGTAAGACTGAAGTGGCCAAGGCGCTGGCGGAACAGCTGTTTGACGATGAATCGAAGATCATCCGGATTGATATGAGCGAATACATGGAGAAGCACAGTGTGTCGCGGTTAATCGGCGCGCCTCCGGGATATGTCGGTTACGATGAGGGCGGTCAGCTGACGGAAGCAGTGCGCAGAAAGCCGTATTCCATCGTGCTGCTGGACGAAGTGGAAAAGGCTCATCCAGACGTCTTCAACATCCTGCTTCAGATTCTGGACGACGGCCGGATCACCGATAACAAGGGCGTCACCGTCGACTTCAAGAATACGCTGATCATCATGACCAGCAACCTCGGTTCGCAATATGCGTTTGACAGCGATAAGGAAGAGCGTAATCGCCGGTATATGGACGAAGTCCATAAGTATTTCAAACCGGAATTCGTCAATCGGATCGATGAGATCATCGTCTTCAATGCCTTGAACAATGAAGTGCTGATCAAGATCGCCGATAAGTTCCTGCATGAACTGGCTGGCCGGTTAGCGAAGAAGGATATTGCGCTTGAAGTCACCGACGCGGCAAAGGCGAAGATCGTTGAGCTGGGCGTGGATCCGGTCTTCGGAGCGCGGCCGATGAAACGGCATATCCAGAGAACGATTGAAACCTTGATTGCCCGCAAGATGATTGAACGTGGCAATGAGGGCAACTGCACGATGAAGGTGGACGTGGAGAATGGGCAGTATGTTCTGCATGTGATTGAAAATCCTGAAGTGATCTAAAACAAAGAGGTCGGAGAAATCCGGCCTTTTTTGTTGTCTCAGGGAGTTAGGAAGTTCTTTTTTGAATAACCGTTCATGAAAGAAAATAGGACGTTGATAATACTTTCTGACTTTTATTTGTTTTTAAAGACAAAATAAGTCTTATGCCACATTTGCATTAATAATATTAGAGGAAAAAATAAATTATTCACTATAATGTTAAAAGAAAAAGACGATAAAATTTGGCTATATTGTGTGTTGCATAAGAACTTATGGTTTTCCAGGCACAAGTCCTTTAATATCTTCTAGTATTATAATCTTTCGCATGCCTTTGATAATATTGAACAGATATCGTAAAGATATTCACCACACCTTTTTTGTTTCAACTGTTTAGGAACATGCGCCAGAGCGCCTTCTTCTCCGTGAATAAAATGGATTACCGGACAATCCGGGAAGAAAGGAGGACACAATATGAAAGTCATCGACATCAGTCAGTATGATGGAAATGTGGATTTTCGGCAGGTCCGGGCGTCCGGCGTGGAAGCGGTGATGCTGCGGTCAAGCTGGGGTCACTTCGTTGAAGACTTGCGCTTTCGTGAGAATGTGCGTAAATGCAACGACGCGGGGCTGCCATACGGACTGTATCATTACAGCTATGCTTTAAACGAATCCGAGATGATGCGTGAGGCCGAAAAGTTGATCGCGCTGGCCCGGCATTTTTCTCCGCGCATGCCGGTCGCAATCGACATGGAAGATGCGGACGGTTATAAAGAACGCCACGGAACACTGTATAACAAAGCGCTGAATACTGAAATCTGTCGCTACACCTGCCAGAAAATTGAAGAAGCCGGCTTCTATCCGATGGTTTACGCAAGTCTTGACTGGTTTCTTAACAAGCTGATCTTGAGCGAGCTGGACCGCTACGATCTGTGGCTGGCCCAATGGAATGTCAACGGACCGTCGCTGCCCTGTGGGATGTGGCAATATACGAGCAGCGGATCTGTGCCCGGCGTGCCCGGCCGCTGTGATCTGAATACCGCGTATAAAAACTATCCGGTGATTATCGGCGAGAACGAAGAGGGGGGACAGGATATTCAGTGGATTAATCCGTATGTTACGGTGCAGGTCGTGCGCGGCGTCGGCCGCCGCAACATCTATTATGTGCGCAATGCCGTGATTTCAGGAACCGTGATCGCGGAGCTGAGCCCGGGCGAAAGCTTGCCTGTGGATTTAATCAGCGCTACGATTCTGGAAGATGGCTACAAGTGGATTAAAGTTGATCTGGGACAAGGTGTGGTCGGCTATATGCAGGTCGATCTGGACTATCTTCGCTTTCTGATTTAAAAAGCGAATTCCGAAGAATTCGCCTGACGCTTATTTGGAGACAGAATAAAAATCTTTGAGCTTGGCCTTCTTATCAGGGCTGAGCTCGCTTTTCTTTATGCCCTGAATCGCGCCTTCCAGCGCGTACAAGCGGTGGATACAGGCGGAAGGATCGACAGCCCGGATTTTTAACCAGGCTTGCTGGGCGCCCAGCGCGATCAGCTGATCCGCGGTGGTGATTCCAACTTCGTTCAGCTGGCGTTCCAATTCTTTTCCCAGATTCGGCAGCTTTGATAATTCACCCATACGTTTGTCTTCTTTCTCTATTTTCAGTGTAGCGGAATGATGCTCGAAAAACAAGGCGAAAATACAAAAAAGCCTTGCGAGAAGGCTTCTTTTGACTTATCGGTTGTAGTATTCGACAACCAGCAGTTCGTTGATTTCCTGATTCAGTTCGTTCCGTTCCGGCAGGCGGACATAGGTGCCCTTTTTGTTTTCCTTATCAACGGTAACGAAAGCCGGTGTGTTCAGCGTTGCTTCCAGCGCATCGGCGATGCAGGCCATCGACTTGGACTTTTCCTTAACTTCAACCGTAGAACCCGGCTTTACCGTGAAGGAAGGGATATCGACCTTCTTGCCGTTAACCAGGATATGACCATGGTTGACTAACTGACGGGCAGCACGGCGAGTTCTGGCGAAGCCCATGCGGTAAACGATGTTATCCAGACGGGATTCCAGCAGGCACAGGAAGTTGTGACCCTTAACGCCAGCCATCTTTTCCGCTTTCACATAAGTGTTCGCGAACTGACGTTCGTTAACGCCATACATGTTTCTGATTCTCTGCTTTTCACGCAGCTGCGTGCCGTAGTTGCTCAGCTTAATCCGCTTTGTCGGTCCGTGCTGACCTGGCGCATAAGTGCGGCGCTGCAGTTCCTCGCCTGTTTCCAGGATCGAGAAGCCCAGACGACGGGAAATTTTCCAAACTGGTCCAGTATTTCTTGCCATTTTCAATTCCTCCTTGTGTGTTTTATGGCACATAAAACAACAACAGGTACAAATCATTGACGCAGGGTGTTGGTAGACGGCAGTTTCGCTTGAAGCAGCAAGTTACTTCTGCTCTGGAAAGAATTCCAGTACCAACGCCGGTTGCGCAACTTTGTAAGCTGCTATTATTAAACGCTAGGTAAGTATAGCAGATTTCTTCGCTCCCTGTCAATCGAAAAATGAAATAAATCCCTTTAGATAAAGGCGTTTTGCGGGAATCAGAGTTGAATTGTGAACGAGGGGCAGTTTATAATGAAAAAATGAGCGCCGCAGGGAAATTCAAACCGGCGGCAGGAGGAAAAAAGATGCAATTTACAACGATCGATCAACACAATTACCGCCAGACTTGCTGTCTGAGCGTGACGCCGGAACAAAGCGGATATTTGAGCAGCGCGCCGATGATTTTAGCTCGCGCTTATGCGTATCGCCATCAAAACAGCGAAGTAAGTCTGATCGAGGAAGGAACAGACAAACTTGGTCTGATAATGACGCGGGAAACAGATTTGGGAACAACGGTCATTCTTGTTCAATTCTTTATTGATCAGCGGTTTCAGGGCCGGGGCTATGGCCGGAAGGCGATGGAGCTGCTGCTGCAAAGCCTGCGTGAACGCCGGCTAAAACGCGTTGTTTTATGTTACCGTGAGGCAGATCAGGCCGCGGCGCGATTGTATCGGTCGTTGGGCTTTACGGAAACCGGCGAGCGGGACGATGATGAAATTCTGATGGAACTGATCCTTTAAATGATGAGAAAAGTTGGACTTTGCGGCGTTTTCCATCTGGAATAAGAAGTTGTCAAAAACTTGATTTTAACCTATGAGAGTTTGTCGCTTTATGATAAAATAAGAACTAAGAGGTGGTATGCGTTGGAGAAGGTACTGGAAATTCTGACACGAAAAGAAGTGATCATCGCCATGGTGGTCATTCTTGTTCTTTTTATAATCTGGTTCATCGTGCGAAAGGTAAAGATTAAAAACTGCAAGGCGCAGCTGTCGGAGCTGGAAATCCGGTACAACTCGATCAAGAGCGTGCCGCTGCCGTTTAAGCTGAACAAAGCCGTGGCGATTGCCCGCGTCAATCAGGAGACGATGGCGCAGGTCACGCATTGTAAGGATGATTTTGAACTGGCGCAGGCCAATCTGAAGCAGATCGCGCAGATGCTGGCGGACACGGAAGACATGGTCCTGGTCGGTAAGCTGAAAGACGCGCGCATCAACCTGGACGATCTGGACAACATGATGGAGCTGGGCGAGGAACAGGTCCATCAGCTGGAAGCGTTCCTGGATAAAATACTTGAGAAAGAAACGGCGCAGCGGGCGGAAGTCACGCAGATGAAGGAAGAATTCCGGACGCTGAAGCTGCAGGCGCAGGAAAAGAGCGCGCAGTTGTCGTTCTGTTGGGAGACGATAGAAAACCGGATCGCCGCGACGGAGAAAATGTTCTCGGCGTTTGAGGAGTGGATGTATGCGTCGGAGTTTGAAAAAGCTTCGGAAGAGCTGGTAGAAATCTCCGAAGCGCTGGGCGATCTGACCGATATCATTAATAACCTGCCGCAGCTGCTTCAGGAAGCGCGCGGACTGATTCCGAATTTGATCGACGAGGTTTCGCGCAGCTATTCGATGCAGAAACAAAAGGGCGTTTATCTGCACCATCTGGAAGTGCCGCGCAATCTGGAAGTGATCAGCGAAACGCTGAAAGAAGATCTGGCTGCACTGAAGCAGGGCACGGCCGTTCATATCCGGGCGCATCTGGACGAGGATAAAAAGCGGCTCAGTCAGCTGTTGGCGCAGATTGAAAAAGAAGGCCAGAGCTATGACGAAATGCGTCAGGCTGAGGAAAAAGCGGAAAAGACCGTGCTGCAGCTGAAAGAAAACAGTCAGTATGTCCGCCAGCTGATGGCGAAGGTTTCCGTGCGGTTTGGGATCGAGGATCTGAGTGATCAGATTAAACTGCGCGAGCAGCGGATCATTGAAATCGAAGATATGCGCGTCAAGATCATGCAGATGATCAAAGGCAATTCTGTTCCCGCTTCGACGATTCTGATTTCCTTAAAAGAACTCCAGCAGGAAGCCGACGCCGTGCTGACTGAGGTCAACCAGCTGAAAGCGCGGCTGGACAGCGCCTGCAGCGACGAGGCCCGGGGGAAGAAGCAGCTGCTGAAGCTGCAGCTGATCATGAATGAGATGCAGGTCAAAATCCGCAAGAACAAACTGCCGGCGATTTCCGCTACCTATGAAGGCGATCTGGCGCGGGCCGTCGAATATGTCCGCTCGATTGAAGATCTTTTAACCGATACGCCGCTCAACGTACAGCTGATGAACGCCACGCTCAACGACGCGATCGATTATATTTACAAACTGTACAACAATGTGAACAACCTTGTCGCCATGGCGATCATGGTGGAGAATACGATTGTTTTCGGGAATAAATACCGTTCGACGTATCCGGATATCGACTCCGAGCTGACCCGGGCCGAGCTGTGCTTCCGCAATGGCGAATACACGCAGGCGCTGACCGTGGCGCTGGCGACGATTGAACGAATCCATCCGGGTTCGTATGAGAAGCTGATAAAGGAGAATGCGCAAAGTGCTGCCTGATAACGCGATTTATTTTGATAACGCCAGTACGACGCCGGTGCATCCGGAAGTCCGCAAACTGGTCAACTCGCTGTTGGAAACATCGTTCGCCAACAGCGAATCTTTGTATGATGAAGGGATGGAAATTTCCCGCCTGATGGAAAAAAGCCGCACGCAGATTGCTTCTCTTCTGAAAGTGCAGCCGCATGAAATTATTTTTACCAGCGGCGCCAGCGAGGCCAACAACATGGCGGTCAAGGGCGCGGCGTTTGCCGCGATGGGCAGGAAAAACCATCTGATAACGACGAAGGTCGAACATTCCAGTGTCGCCAACGCGATGCGCCAGCTGGAAGAGGTGTTCGGGTTTGACGTGACCTGGCTGGACGTCGACGAACGCGGCGTCGTCCGGCTGGATCAACTTGAGCAGGCGCTGAGCGAGAAAACGGCGTTGGTTTCGATCATGGCGGTCAATAATGAAGTCGGCAGCGTCATGCCGCTGGAAGCCATTAAAAAGATCGTCCGGAAAAACAGCCACGCTTTGCTTCATATCGACTGCGTCCAGGCGCTGAAGCGAATCGATCTGGATTTAAGCCAGGTCGATCTGGCAAGCTTTTCCGCGCATAAGATCGAGGGGTTGAAGGGCAGCGGCTTTTTGATGAAGAAGCAGCATGTGAATCTGGTGCCAATCATCAGCGGCGGTCAGCAGGAACAGGGACTGCGCGGTGGCACCGCCAATTCCGTAGCCGACATCGCGCTGGCCAAAACTTTGCGTTTGGCTCTGGAAGAACAGACGCAGTACCGGATGGTGACCCGTCAGCTGAATCGGCGGATGCGCGAAGGGCTGGCCCAGCTGCCTGAGATTGAAATTAACAGTCCGGACGACGGCGTCAGCGCAATTTTAAATTTCTCATGCAAAACGATCCCGTCGGAAGTCATGATGAACGCGCTTAACAGCCGGAATATCTGCGTTTCCGCGCAGAGCACCTGTTCCAGCAAGTCCAAAACGCCATCCCATGTCCTCAAGGCGATGGGGATGAGCGATAAGCGGGCACTGTCAAGCATCCGCTGCAGTTTTTCCAGCCGCAACACGCCGGAAGAAGTCGATCGATTTCTGCGGGAACTGAAGGAGATATTACATAAATATGGAACCCATTCACTATGATCACATTTTAGTCCGTTATGGCGAATTGTCGACCAAGGGTAAAAACCGTAAGGATTTTATCAAAAAGCTGACCGACAACATCCGCGCCTCGTTAAGCGCTTATGACAAATTGACGTATGAGCGGACCTTTGACCGCTTATATATTCACCTGCATGGAACGGAACCGGAGGAAATCTGCGCGATTCTGAAGGAAATCTTCGGCCTGAGTTCATTTTCCCTCTGCCTGAAAATCCGTTCTGATCTCGACGCGATGGTGGAAACCGGCTATCAGGTGGCGATGGAACGCGGGCAGGGGACGTTTAAAGTTGAAACCCGCCGTCATGATAAGAAATTCCCGATGGTCAGCGATCAGATCAATCGTGCCGTCGCGACGAAAATCTTGAAGGAAAGCGAAATGAAGGTCGACGTCCACCACCCAAATCTGCGGATCGGGATTGAGGTCCGCGAAGAATTTACTTATGTGATGGCCGATACCGTCAAAGGCGCCGGCGGCTATCCGGTCGGCATGGGCGGCAAAGCACTGCTGATGCTTTCCGGCGGCATTGATTCGCCGGTCGCCGGCTACCTGACGATGAAGCGGGGCGTGGAGATCGAATGCATTCACTATGCCTCCCCGCCGTATACCTCCAGCAGCGCTCAGAAAAAAGTGTTGGACTTAGCCGGGATCATCTCGAAATACCAGGGCAGCATCAAGGTGCATATCATTCCGTTTACCGATCTGCAGCTGGCGATTTACAAGCATTGCGACGAAAGCTACGCGATCACGATCATGCGCCGGATGATGTATCGGATTGCCGAGCGGGTCGCGCAGAAATACAAATGCCTGGCGATCGTCAACGGTGAAAGTATCGGACAGGTCGCTTCGCAGACGCTGGAAAGCATGCAGACGATCAATCACGTTATCGACATGCCGGTAATCCGGCCGGTCGTCACCTATGATAAACTTGAAATCATCGACGTGGCCCGCCGCATCAACACCTATGAAACGTCGATTCTGCCATTTGAAGACTGCTGCACGATCTTTACCCCGAAGAATCCGGTGACCAAGCCGCATCCGGAAAAAGCGGAAAAGATGGAAGCCGGCTGGGATTTTGAAGCCTTGATCGACGAGTGCATTGAGAAAATGGAAACCGTCGTCGTCACACCCGCAACGCCGCAGGAAGACGACCTGTTTTAAACAAAATAGATATAAATGAAGCATAAGCTTTCTAATTCAGCCGGGAAGTCGTGAAGGACCCCGGCTTTTTCCATTTCTTCCCAAGCGTTCGTTTTGATTTCACCTGAATGTCTTCTGACAAAGACAGCCATACTGTCATTGAGGTGAGAAAAATGATGGATTATCGTAAACGCGAGTATCAGTGTCCTTCCCGGAAAAGCCAGAACGATTACAAGTATGAGATGGCTTACGAGTTGGGCGCCGATTACCAGGAAGCCCTGGTCGAACGCAAAAGCGAGTATCTTCAAAATGTGAAGCAAAAAGAAATTTGCAAGCATGCCACCGAATTTGGACAGGAGATGGAAATCATGAACAATCAGAACAACCAGTACAGCCAGAACAACAACGACCGTCAGCATCAGTCTGACCGCCAGCACAACCAGGAAAACAGCCGTCAGAACAACCAGTACCGCTCTGAATTCTCGCAGGAAAATCAGTTCCAGCAGAACAACAACGATCGTCAGCACCAGTCCGATCGTCAGAACAACCAGAGCAACAGCCGTGAGAACAACCAGTACCGTTCTGAATTCTCGCAGGAAAATCAGTTCCAGCAGAACAACGACCGTCAGCATCAATCCGATCGTCAGCGCCAGTCTGACCGTCAGAACAATCAGGAAAACAGCCGTCAGAACAACGAGTACCGCTCTGAATTCTCGCAGGAAAACGAGTTCCAGCAGAACAATGACCGTCAGCACCAGTCTGATCGTCAGCGCCAGTCTGACCGTCAGAACAACCAGAGCAATCGTCAGAACAACAAATAACGACCGATCTCATCGTGATCAGTCCAGTAAAGGAGCGGGAAACCGTTCCTTTTCTGTTTTATCGCCGGCAGGCAGATTTTTCAACATGGAAATCAGAAAATAAGTTTGAGGTTCAGCTTCTGCATAAAAACAGAATTCTGGAAAGTGAGGATCAGAAGCAAAAGCGAGCCGAAGCAGAGGTTTTCGTGATGGCGTGCAAAAGTTTGTTTCTCCTGTGCAAGAAGCCGTTCTTGTCCCACTATAATAAATAAGAAATAATAAAGAAAAGGAGAAACCATGAAGAAAAGACAAAGCGAGCTGATCCGCTGGATTCTGCAGTCGCCGGGCCTTCCTTTTGAAACGGCGTTGGAGAAACTCCATGTTTCCAAACGTACGCTCTACTATGACATTGAAGAAATAAATTATTGTTTGCGCCATTGCGCGCAGCTGAAAAAAATCGCGGGACAACTGGTCTTTGTGGGCGATCTGCAACGGGTCAGCCAGATGATCGCCGATCAGGAACTCACGCTGCAGGGAACGGAGGAAAAGCTGGAGTTTATTTTATATAAAATTCTGTGTGATGATTTTCCAAGATTGGAACAGATGGAACAGAAGCTTCAAATCAGTCATTCCACGATGACCTATCTGATGAATGAACTCCGCGTTCAGCTGGAGGCGCAGGGCATTGAATTACGCTATGACGAGGGCGCCTATCAGATCCGCGGCGATGAAAATCAAATCCGCGACCGCTATATATACTGCCTGTACAACGATAACAATCTGATCAACCGCATCAGCAGTGAAATCCTTGCGTTTAATCAGAAAAATCAACTGGGCTTAGCGGATTATTCGCTGGCGCTGCTTTCAGCCATGCTTCGGTTTGTCCGATTACGAATGACTAAGAAATGCCGGATCCGAGCCGACTGGACGCTGGAAACGCAGGCCTTCCATTACCGTCAGTCAGTCGCGGCCGATCTGAAAATCAACGATCCGCTGGAAGCAGCCTATCTCACAGCGTTTATCAGCTCTTTGACAACGCTGAGCGCAGGTGAAAAACAGACGATTATCGATCAGGGCGTGACGCGGCTGATCACCTGTTTTGAGAGTCGGATGGCAGTGGTTATCGAAGACCGTGAAACGATCCGGCGCAGTATTGCGCAGCATCTTCTGGCCTCTTATTATCGGATTCAATTTCAGTTTCCAATTCGAAATTTCTGTCTTGATGAGATTAAGTCCCGGTACTTCGAATTGTTTACCATGATTCGTCTGATTCTGGAAGACGAACAAATCTTTCCGGAATTCAAAGGGATTCGGGAAGAAGAAATCGCTTTTCTCACCGCCTATTTCGGCGGGGTGCTGCGCAGTCAGGAAAATCACCGGCGAATGCGCAATCGGATTCTGCTCGTCTGTCCGCAGGGACTGATGGTCTCCAAAATGCTTCAGATTCAGATCGAACAAAGCGTGCCGCTGATCCAGATTGTCGATCAGGTATCGCTGCAGCGCCTGCCGCAGCTTACGGTTCCTTACGATTATATTGTGTCTACAATGCCGATTGAAGGCTATGATGAGAAACTGATTCAGGTCAACCCGCTGCTGAATCGTCAGGACGTCTGTTTGTTGATGGAAAAATGTGCGGGGATACCGATGCCGGACTCCGGTCCGGAAATCCAGCCGCTGTTGCAGGTGATCGAAAAATACTGTGTCATCCAAAACCGTCCGGCGCTGGTCAGAGAATTGGAAGCCTTGTTATACAAACATAAAGAAGAAAGGGGAAGTCCTATGTTAAAAGAACTGATCACATCCGATAAAATCCGTGTATTAGATCATGTCGACAGCTGGCAGTCCGCGATAGCCGAGGCGGCGCAGCCTCTGGTTTATGACGGAAGTATCGATCCGGAATACATTCAGGAAATGATCGCCTCGATTGAAAAGTATGGTCCTTACATTGTGCTGGCCGACCGCTTTGCGCTGCCGCATGCCAGCGGCGCTCTGCATGTCCACCGGCTGGGCATGGCGATTCTTTCCGTGAAGGAAGCGGTGGACCTGTTGGGAAAACCCGTCAATTTGTTCGCGGTTTTGGCGACGGTGGACAGTACCTCGCATATCCGCGCGTTAGCTGAACTGACTGAGATTCTGTACGATCAGGCCAACATTGACAAGCTGTGTCAGGGCAGTGCGGAAGAGATCTTGAGATTGATCCGGCAGGATCCATCTTAGATAAAAACGTTCGATAAAGGAGGTGAGCGTTATGAAATTTGTTGCCGTGTGCGGCTTTGGCGTCGGATCCAGTCTGATCCTGGCGATGAGCTTACAGAAAGTCGCGGACAAGCTGGGATTGGACGTGGAAGTGGAGAACACCGATCTGACGTCAGCCCACAGTGCGGACTGCGACGCTATTTTTACAAGCCCGCAGCTGCAGCCCGAATTGTCGCAGAGTGTTTCCGTTCCTGTTTTTGCCGTTACCCGCTACATGGATCTGAGCGAAGTCGAAAGCCAGGTCCGCCAGTTTCTCAATGAAAAACAGTAAGTCGAAAGGGGATTTACACTATGGAATTGATGAATTTTATAATTAACAGTATCTTTCGCAATCCGCCGGTTCTGCTGGGCTTGATCGCAGCCCTCGGACTGGCGCTGCAGAAAAAACCATTCGGCACGATCGTCAAGGGCGCGCTGATGACAGCCTTCGGCATGGTCATCCTCAACACCGGCGTCTCGATGCTGGTACAGTCGATTCTGCCGATCAACACGGCGTTCCAGTCGCTGAACGGCACCGTTGCCGAAGGTCTCAACGACGCGACCTTTACCGCTTCCTTTGGCGGCGATATCGGCATGGCGATGTTTATCGGGATGATCCTGCATCTGTTGATCGCCCGTTTCACGCCGGTCAAAACGATTTTCTTAACCGGCCACATGCTCTGGTGGTTCCCGTTTATCTTTGTGGCCGCCGGGGTTGAAGGCGGTTTGCGCGGAATGCCGCTGATTCTCTTTGGGGCGATCTGTTCCGCATTATACTGGTCGCTGATGCCGTGGGCGCTCAAGAAATACACGTTTGCGGTCACCCGGGACAACAGCTTTCTGCTGGGCCATCCGACCGGCTATCTCGGCTTGATTTCCGGGTTTGTCGCCTCCAAAGTCGGCAATAAAGAAAAATCGACGGAGGATATTCAAATTCCGAAGGCGCTGTCGTTCTTCCGTGAGATCTCCATTACCGGCTGTCTGGTCATCTTCGTGATGTTTGTGATCGTCGGCCTGACGATTCCAACGATGCTGGGCGAAGGCGAAAACGTCGTCGTTGTAGCGATTGCGCAGGGTTTGAATTACGGCGCGGGCTTGATCCTGCTGCTGCAGGGCGTGCGCATGTTGATCAGCCAGATCGTTCCGGCGTTCAAGGGCATTTCGGAGAAAGTCGTTCCGAACGCGATTCCGGCTTACGACTGCCCGATGCTGTTTACCTACAAGCCGAATGCCGTTCTGATCGGCTTTGTCGTCGCGATGATCACCTCGACCGTTTTGATTTTGATCTGCAACGCGACGCAGGTCTTCGGCATTATGCTGGTTCCGTTAGTCATCACTTCGTTCTTCGAGTGCGGCACGGCGGCGATTCTGGGCGAAGGCCAGGGCGGCCTGCGCGGCGCGGTGATCGGCACATTTGTGGCCGCGGCGGTGATGGTTGTCATGGTCGGCTTCTCGGCGCTGGCGTATTCGCATACGATCGCCAACTGGATGCTGATCAATGCCGGCAACGACTTTTCACTGTTCGGCATGCTGGCGAAAGCGGTCGCCTCCCTGCTGGGCGGAATCTTCTGATCTGTCATTCAATTTGACTTTTAATTATGTAAAGAACCGGTTCGCTGAAAAAGGCGCCGGTTTTTTTGCTTTTGAAAAGCCGGTCATCGCTGTTACACCTGCGAAAAAGCCTTGGTTAAGGTTGTCCATCTCGTTTATTCCTGAGGTGGTTTGCGGCCAACGCCGGTTTCTTTTCACTTGTCTGACAAGCGGATGAAAGATATTTTCAATTCTATTTCAGGATGAAAAATGGTAGAATGATACCCAGGAACAGGATGGAGATGCGCCAATGGGAACAATCGAATTAAAAGAAACGCTAAGCAAGGTTCAGTTCGAAGGACTGGACAGCGCTTATTTTGAACAGGGAAAAATCACGCATTGTAAATTTATTACCGCGAAAAAAAAGGTTGTGCTGGAGCTTCAGCTGCCGCGGACGCTGCCGCTGGAACAGCTGCAGTGCTTTAACGACGGTCTGATCAAGCTGATCGGCTGTCCGGTTGAGCTGCGGATCAGCGCGGACGTCTGTGATCTTGATTCTGGCGAAATGTTGAAATATTGTAAATATTTCAGCGAGCACTCACGTTTTGGTCAGGGGTTGAAAGACGCGATCCCAACGGTCAGGGATCAGATTGTCGATTGTCTGTTTGCCGACGAAACGCTGAAGCAGCAGGCGACGGCCTGTCGGGAAGAACTCGATCACTTCATGCAGAACGCAGGGATCAGCTATGATTTTGAGTTTTCCTGCCGCGCGGCCAGCTTCACCCAGATCGAGGTCAAGATGCCCAAGGAAGCCCCGAAGCCGCAGGCCAAGCCGGCGTTTTCTGCGGATAAGCCGAGCTATCGCTCCCGCCGCACGAAGATGGAAGATTATACCGTGCTGACATTGAAGGAAATCAACGACGAAATTCAGAATGTCCAGTTTACCGGCACGATTTTTGAAAAAGATTCAGTGACGATCAAAAAGACCGGCAACGAGATTCAGACGCTTTATGTCAAGGATAACGACGACGCGATTACCTGCAAGCGGTTTGAGAGCGCCCGCTGTCCGAAGGAAAAGCTGAACGAGGTCGGTGTCGGGGACGACGTGCGGGTGTATGGTTCAGTCCGCTATGATTCCTTTGCCAAGGAGCTGGTGTTTTTCCCGGACGACATCGTCAAGCTGGAAAAGAAGGAAGAGGAACAGGATACGGCCGACGTCAAGCGCGTCGAGCTGCACTGTCACACGAATAAATCGGAAATGGACGGCGTTTGCGAAGTCGAGGAATTGGTGACGCAGGCGTTTAAATGGGGGCACCGCGCGATCGCGATCACGGATCACATGGCCTGCCAGGCATTCCCGAAGGCGCAGAGCTGCGCCGCCAAGCTGCTCAAGGGCAACAAGGACCGCGAATTTAAAATTCTCTACGGCGTTGAAATGAACATGGTCGACGAGTTTTTGACGATCATCCGCAATCCGCGCGCCGATTCGCTGAGCGATACGGCGTATGTCGTCTATGACCTGGAAACCACCGGCTTATCCTGCAGCTTTGATCACATCATCGAATTCGGCGCGGTCGTGATCGAACGGGGCGAGATCAAGGAAACCAAACAGCTGTTCGTCAAGCCGCCGGTGCCGATCAACGCCTTTATTTCAGAAAAGACCAACATTACCAACGAAGACGTCGCCCAGGCCAAACCGTTTGCCGAGGTGGCACAGGAGCTGGTTGATTTCATCGGCGATAAAGTGCTGGTCGCCCACAATGCGACCTTTGACTACAACTTTCTCAACGAAGAACTCAAACGCATCTGCATGGCGCCGCTGACCAATCCGGTCGTCGATACGCTGGATTTGGCGCGTGCGCTGCATTCCGACCGCCGCAGTTACCGTCTGGGCAACATCGCCCGCCATTACCGGATTACCTACGACGAAGAAGTCGCGCACCGCGCGGATTACGATGCCGACGTGCTGGCCAGCGTGTTCATGTTGATGATCAAGGAATGCAAGGACCGCGGCGCGCAGACTGTCGCCGATCTGCAGAATCTGCAGGATGAAAAAGCGTTTGTCAAAGTCATGAAGCGTCATGTCAACGTGATCGCCAAGAATCAGGCCGGACTGAAGGATCTGTTCAAGCTGGTTACGCTGTCCAATACCGATTATCTGGCGGTCTTCGGCAAAGCCAATTCCAAAAGCAGCGGCGAAGAATTTCTGGCTGAACCGCGGATTTTGCGGCGATGCATCCAGGAGCTGCGCGAGAATCTGCTGATCGGCTCGGCCTGCTACAACGGCGAGGTGTTCGAGCTGGCAGCTAACCGCAACCAGCAGGATCTTGAAGCGGCGATCGCTTTTTACGATTACATCGAAATCCAGCCGCTGGAGAATTACCGGCCGCTGGTTGAATCTCATTCCCTGCCGGATACCGATCGGCTGAAGCAGGTGCTGATGCGGATAATCCGGACGGCGAAGAAGCTGAACAAACCGGTCGTTGCGACCGGCGACGTCCACTATTGCAAAAAGGAAGAAAAAATCCTGCGCGATATCTACATCCAGACGCAGGGGATCGGCGGCGTCCGACATCCTTTGTATATCTATGATAAGGAACGGCGCTCCCGCACCGTAACGCCGGATCAGCATTTCTTAACGACCAATCAGATGCTTCAGGCGTTCGACTGGGTTGAGGATCGGCAGCTGGCCTATGAGCTGGTCGTCGAAGCCCCCAACGCGATCGCCGATCAGGTGGAAAAGGTGCTGCCAGTACATGACAAGCTGTATACGCCAGTCATCGAAGGTTCCGAAGAGAAGCTGAAAACGATCTGTTATGAGAACGCGCATAAAACCTATGGCGAAGTGCTGCCGGAAATCGTGGAAAAACGGCTGGAGCGTGAGCTGAACTCAATTATCGGTAACGGCTTCGCGGTTATTTACTACATTTCCCATCTGCTGGTCAAAAAGTCCAATGAAGACGGCTATCTGGTCGGCTCGCGAGGCTCGGTCGGCTCCTCCTTTGTCGCGACGATGTCGGGAATCACCGAGGTCAATCCGCTGATCCCGCACTACGTCTGCCCGGACTGCCAGCACTCCGAATTCATCACCGACGGCTCGGTGAAGTCCGGCTTTGACCTGCCGGCGAAGAAATGCCCGAAATGCGGCGCGGAGATGATTGTCAACGGCCATGACATCGCGTTTGAAACCTTCCTGGGCTTTGAAGGCGATAAGGTTCCGGATATCGACTTGAACTTCTCGGGCGAATATCAGGATAAGGCGCATGCCTTCACGAAAACGGTTTTCGGCGAGGATCACGTATTCCGCGCCGGGACGATCGGCACGGTCGCCCAGAAGACGGCGTTCGGCTATGTCAGCGGCTATGCGGAGGAAATGGGTCTGGAAAACATGCGCCAGGCGCAGCGGCTGCGCTTAGCCAACGGATGCGAAGGCGTCAAGCGGACGACCGGTCAGCATCCCGGCGGCATCATCGTCATCCCGAGCTCCATGGACGTCTATGACTTTACGCCGGTTCAGTATCCGGCCAATAACCCGGATTCCGAATGGAAAACGACGCACTTCGATTTCCATGATATCCATGACAACGTCTTGAAATTTGATATCCTCGGCCACGTCGATCCGACGGCGATGCGCCTGCTGCAGAACATCTCCGGGATCGATCCGACGACGATTCCGATGAACGATCCGGAAACGATGTCGATCTTCAATTCCGTCGACGCGCTGAAAGCCGATCCGCGGGTGTACAGCGAGGCGACCGGGGCGGTCGGCCTGCCGGAATTCGGCACGAAGTTTGTCCGCGGTATTCTGGAGCTGACCCGTCCGAGCACATTCTCCGAACTGCTGCGAATTTCCGGTCTGTCCCATGGCACCGACGTCTGGCTGAACAACGCCAAGGATCTGATCGACGGCGGGCTGACGCTGCATGACGTCATCGGCTGCCGTGACGACATCATGACCTATCTGATTGAAAAGGGAATGCCGAAGAAAGATTCATTCTTCATCATGGAAAGCGTCCGAAAGGGCAAGGGCTTAAAACCGGAATGGATCGAATTGATGAAGGAAAACAACATTCCGCAATGGTATATCGACAGCTGCTTAAAGATCAAGTATCTGTTCCCGAAAGCCCACGCCGTCGCGTACGTCATGATGGCGATCCGCATCGCGTGGTTTAAGGTCCATCATCCCTACTGGTACTATGTCGCGTTCTTCACGCTGCGCTGCGATGCCTATGAAATCGAAACGATGGTCAAGGGCATGGACGCGATCAAGCGGCGGATGGACGAGATTCAGGCGATGAAATCGAATCCGGAAACCAAGCGTCAGGTCACCAAGAAAGACGAAGATCTGTACTCGATGTTCGAGGCCTGTCTGGAGATGTACGCCCGCGGCTACCGCTTTTCCAACATTGATATCGACAAATCCCTGGCGACGGAATTCCGCGTGCTGCCGGACGATCTCAAGACGATCATCCCGCCGTTTACGACAGTCGACGGTCTGGGCGCCAACGTCGCCAAGTCGATCGTAGAAGCCCGCCAACAGGGTGAGTTCTTATCCAAAGAAGATTTATTAAACCGTACCCAGCTCTCCCAAACGCTGATGCGCAAGCTCGAGGTGCTGGGCACGCTGGAAGGCATGCAGGAAGAGAACCAGCTGAGTCTGTTTTAATTGGAAACTGGAAAAAGCCCGGCTGCAATACAAAATAACTCATTTGAATCAAATCTGGGAAATCATCCGCCTGCGGGCGGATTTTCCTGTTATAATAGAGGCGGGAGAATCTGTTCTCAAAAAGGAAGCGGTCGTTATGAAAATCGAATGTCCTGTCTGCCACGAAGAAATTCCGGCTTCGCAGCTCAATGAAGTCCGGGAATTCGACTGTCCGCACTGTCATTACCGCATTGAAATGGAGCCGTTTGCGGCTTCGCTGATGCAGCTGTTTCCAGTTGCGGCACTGATCCTGTTCATCCTGGTGTTTACGATTCTGAAGCTCTTTCTGCCGGAACAAACGCTGGTGATCGTTTTTCTCGTCGTCTTCTGCATCGGCGCCCGGCTGCATTGGAGTCTGGCTGTTTTGCGGTATCTGGGACTGCTGAAATTCCGCCGTAAAGTCGATGAAGAGAAAAAACTGTGAGAAAAACGTCTGAAAAGCGGGGCCGAAGTTCAGAAAACGCTTGATTTTTACGCCAATTCTGTGTATAGTAAGAGTGCATAAAGAAACAGCAGGAGTGGTGAAAGCCACTCCTTCATTCATGTTATAAGGAGAGAAAAATGGAACAGTTGGAAAACATCAAGACGTTGATTCTGCCTGTCCTGGACTCCCTTGGCATTCAGCTTTACGATCTGAAATGGGTGAACGAAAAGAAATCCCGGATTCTTCAGATCGCAGTGATGAGAGCTGACGGATCTATGGACATTGATACCTGCGCCTTAGTCTCGGAGAAAATTTCTGAAGCTCTGGATGCCCATGACGATTGGATCAGCTTTGAATACTTTCTGGAGGTGTGCTCGCCCGGCGCGGAACGCGAACTGCGCAATGAGGAAGAAATCCGCGGCGCTTTGGGTAAGCATGTCTTTGTCCGGTTAAAAAGCCCGGTCAAGTCGATGATGGAAATCACCGGCGATCTGCTGGAAATGAACGAAACCACCCTGACCCTTAGCTATCGCGATAAAGCTGTAACCCGCAAGGCTCAGGTGGAACTGGATCAGATTGAAAAGATCCGCCTGGCTGTGAAATTGTAAGGACTTGGAGGAGAAATCGCAATGAATTTCAAAGAATTTTTGAAGGCGATGCAGACGATCGAGGATGACCGCAAGATCACCAAGGAAATCGTCATCGCCGCGCTGCAGGAGGCTTTAGCCAAAGCCTATCGCAAACACATCGACATCCCGGACGTGCTGGTCCGCGTCGACATCAACGAAGCCAACGGTCAGATTCATGTGTACCAGCAATATACCGTCGTTGAGGAAGTCGAGGACGAGGAGCTGGAGATCGCGCTGGCCGAGGTCAAGGACAAGGGTTATCAGCTGGGCGATTTAGTCGACCGCGAAGTGGATATCAGCCAGATCGGCCGGGCCGCCGCGCTGCTGGCGAAAAACGTCATGAAGCAGAAAATCCGTGAGGCGGAGAAGCAGGCGGTTTATGATGAATACATCGATCAGCTGGACGAAATGGTCACCGGCATGATCGAGTCGGTCGAGGAGAAGTTTGTCGTCGTCAATCTGGGAAAGACGATGGCGCTGATGCCGCGCGCCGCTCAGATCCCGGGCGAACGCTACGTCGAAGGTCAGAGCATCCGTGTCGTCATCACCGAATGCAACAAGGATACCAAGGGTGCGCAGGTGCTGGTTTCCCGTTCCGACGCGAAGCTGGTCAAGCGTCTGTTTGAAAAGGAAGTTCCGGAAATCTATCAGGGTGTCGTCGAGATCAAGGCGATTGCCCGTGAAGCCGGGGAACGGACGAAGATGGCCGTCTGGTCGAACAACCCGGACGTCGATGCGATCGGCGCCTGCATCGGTCCGCGCGGCAGCCGCGTTCAGGTCGTCATCGACGAGCTGAAGGGTGAGAAAATCGATATCTTTGAATGGAGCGACAACATCAGCGAGCTGATTAAAAACGCGCTGGCTCCGGCCCAGATTCTGGCGGTGCTGCCAACCGAGGACAAGCGTTCCCTGCTAGTCGTCGTTGAGGACAACCAGCTGTCGCTGGCGATCGGCAAGAAGGGCAAAAACGCCCGTCTGGCCGTGAAGCTGACCGGCATGCGGATCGATATTAAGACGGCCGGCGAGATCGAGGAACAGGGCATCGACTGGAAGACGATGATGCTGCAGTTTGCCGCTGAGGAACAGAAGCGGCTGGCAGAACAGCGGATCGCCAAGCAGCTGGAAGAGGCTGGCGTTCAGGAAGTTGAAACAGAGCCGGATGCCGAATCAGAAGCTGCGGTCGAAACACCGGAAGTTTCTGCGGAAACGGAAGTTGTCCAGGAAGCGGCCGTTGAAACGCCGCAGGCGGAAGCGGAAGTCGAACCGGAACCGGAGACCGCGGAAGAAGAAATGCTGACAAAGCCGGAAATTCAGCCGGAAGTTAAACCGGTTGAAGTGCAGCCGGAAGTCAAACCGGCATCGTCTGTCAAGAAAGAGGAACCGGTCCGCGCCAAGCGTGAGGTTCGCGAACGCCGCGAATATGTATCCCGCTTTGAACGGCTGGCTGATCCGACGCAGTCTTCGGCGCATACCGAAGAAAAAGCGCCGCTGCGCCGCCGCAAGAATGTCCGCGAGGATGACCGCAAGCTGCGTCTGAAAGATCTGAAGAAGGATAAGGACTACGAATTCAAGCCAGTCTATTCAGAGGAAGAGCTGGAGGAAATCCGCCGTCAGGAAGAGTTGGAAGCGCAGAACAGCTGGATTGAGGACGATATTGATTTCGACGAATTCGACGAATACTACGACGAAGAAAAATAAACCGGAAAGACGGGAGGGAGTACGATGAAGAAAATACCGATGCGCAAATGCGTCGCAACGCAGGAACAGTGTCCGAAAAAAGAACTGCTGCGGATTGTGAAAACGCCGCAGGGCACGGTGGAAGTGGACCTGACCGGCAAGCTGAACGGCCGCGGGGCGTATCTGAAAAGGGACGCGGCGGCGCTGGAGCTGGCGATCAAGCGGCAAAGTCTGAAGCGCGCTCTGGAATGCGAGATCCCCGAAGAAGTTTATGATAAAATCCGCGAGGTTCTCGGTGAATAACAAGGTTTCAGGATTGTTGGGAATCGCTGCCCGCGCCCGCAAGGTCGCAACCGGGGACAGCGTGATGGCGGCAATCCGTCAAAACAAAGCGAAGCTGGTTCTTCTCTGCGCGGACTGCGGTAGCAACGCGCAGAAGAAGATTCAGGATAAATGCCGTTTCTACGGCGTTGACTGGATAGTCGAGGGGACGGCTGAAGAACTGTCGGCCGCGCTCGGCCAGCCCAGACGGATCGCATGTGCGGTTCTGGACGAGGGACTGGCCCGGTCTATTCAGGATGCAGTTATGAAATGAGGTGAAGGTATTGGCTAAACAACAAAGAAGGAATAACTCGGGAAGACGGAATAACCACAGATCCAACAATTCCAATAATTCCTATAACCCACGGCCGAAGATGGAAGCCGTAACCAGCATTACCTACGAGGAAGGAATTACCGTCGGGGAATTAGCGCAGAAGATGAACCGCAATGCCAGCGATATCATCAAGCTGCTGTTTATGCTGGGTAAAATGGTGACGATCAACAGCTCGATGGATGACGAAACGATTGAGTTGGTCTGCATGGAGTACGGCGTGGAAGTCAAGAAAGAAATTCCGGTGGATCAGGACAGTCTGGAAGACGAAGTCGAAGAAAATCCGGAGAATCTCGTGCAGCGCCCGGCGATCGTTACGATCATGGGGCACGTCGATCACGGCAAAACGACGCTGTTGGACACGATCCGCAAGACGCGGGTCGTCGAGGGCGAATTCGGCGGCATCACGCAGCATATCGGCGCCTATCAGGTCAGCGTCCAGGGCAAGAAGATCACGTTCTTGGATACGCCGGGCCACGAAGCGTTTACCGCAATGCGCGCCCGCGGGGCGAAGGTGACGGATATCTGTATCATCGTCGTCGCCGCGGATGACGGCGTCATGCCGCAGACCAAGGAAGCCGTCGACCACGCCAAAGCAGCGGACGTTCCGATCATCGTCGCCGTCAACAAGATGGACAAGCCGGCGGCGAACCCGGACCGCGTCATGAACGAGATGGCCGATCTGGGCTTATTGCCGGAAGAATGGGGCGGCGATACGATCTTCGTCAAGTGTTCGGCGAAGCAGGGTGACGGCGTCCAGGATATTCTGGAAACGATTCAGGTCGTTGCGGAAATGCGCGAGCTGAAAGCCAACCCGAAGCGCAACGCGACCGGTACGGTTATTGAAGCGAAGCTCGATAAGGGCCGCGGACCGGTCGTCACGCTGCTGGTTCAAAACGGCACGCTGCACACCGGCGACTGCATCGTTGTCGGCGCCTGCTTCGGCAAGGTCAGAAAGATGACCGACGACCGCGGCCGTGAAATCAAGGAAGCCAGGCCATCGACGCCGGTCGAGATCATCGGCTTAAACGATGTTCCGGTAGCGGGCGATATGTTCAAGGTCTTCGACAATGAAAAGCAGGCCCGTGCGATTGCGGAACGCCGTTCCCAGACCAAGATCGAGCAGGAACGCAAGAGCAGTTCCGCAATGAGCTTAGACGATTTGGCGCGTCAGATCGAAGCTGGCGAGGTTCAGGAAATTCCGGTTATCGTCAAGGCTGACGTGCAGGGCTCGGCGGAAGCCGTCAAGTCCTCGCTGGAAAAGCTGGATGTCCAGGGCGTCAAGGTCAACGTCATCCGTTCGACCGCCGGGACGATCAGCGAATCCGACGTCATGCTGGCGAGCGCTTCCAAAGCGGTGATCTACGGCTTCAACGTCCGCCCGGACGCCAATGTGCGTAAAAAAGCGGAAGAAGAAGGCGTCGAGATCCGTCTGCACAACATCATCTACAAAGCCATGGAGGAAATGGAACTGGCGATGAAGGGCCTTTTGGCGCCGGTGTACGAGGAAGTCGTCATCGGACAGGCGGAAGTCCGTCAGACCTTCAAGGTTTCCAAGATCGGCACGATCGCCGGCTGCATGGTGACCGACGGCAAGCTGGTCAAGGACTGCAAGGTGCGTTTAATCCGTCAGGGTATCGTCGTTTACGACGGCCAGCTGGGCTCGCTGAAGCGTTTCCAGAACGACGCCAAGGAAGTCACCAACGGTTATGAATGCGGCTTAACGATCATGAATTTTAACGACATTAAGGAAGGCGACCTGATTGAGGCCTACGCCGATCAGGAGGTTCCTCAGAATTAAGGAAACGCTTTTCCTGAAGAAACAGGAGGGACGCTCATGTCTGTCAAACAAGAACGGGTAGCGCAGATCATCCTCAAAGACGTCACGGATATCATTCAGTTTTCCCTGAAGGATCCGTCCGTCGGATTCGTCACGATTACTGACGTGCAGGTGACCAACGACTACTCCTACGCTACGATTTACGTTTCTTTCTTAGGCAAGGAAGAACGCAAGCAAGCAGGTCTGAAGGCACTCAACCGGGCAAAGGGTTTTATCCGCTCGGAGCTGGGCAAACGGCTTTCGATCCGCAAGGTTCCGGATTTGATTTTCAAGCTCGACGATTCGCTGGAAAAAGGAGAGCGGATCGACTCGATTATTTCGCAAATCAATCACAAAGCTTAACCGGAAATCCTGTCTGAAATGAATCGGACAGGATTTTTTTTGTTTTTTTTCAACTTTATTCCTTTTTTTGGAAGGCTTTTTCGAAAAAACCGCAATATTAATACTAGGGGCGTGCAGAAAGGAGAACACAATGAGAACGATTGCGGTGGAACCAACCCGGCTGGAAGCGTGTGCCGGACAGATCGAACAGCTGCGGCAGGAGGTGGAAAGGGCGGTCGCACGGCTGTACGAGCGGGTAGAGCTGATGGCGGCGAACACCTGGATCGGCCGGGACAATCTGGCGTTTACAACGCAGATCCAGGGCTATCAGGATGATTTCCGAAGGGTCGAGCTGCTGATGCAGCAGTACAGCGAATTCTTAAAAGCCTCGGCGCGAAGCTACCGGCAGATGCAGGAAGAACTGGCGGCGCAGGCCAGCCGGCTGGTCAATTAAAGGGAGGAATTGAAAATGGATAACTTGAAGATTTCATTAGCGGGAGTTAAGGATACTTCCGGCGCAATTCGCGTCTGCAACGAGCAAATTTACAGCGCATTGATCGAAGCGAAGAAACAGATGAACGATTTGGCGATGGTGTGGCAGAGCGACGGCTCGGAGGCGATCCGCCAGCGTTTCAATCAGTTTGCGGCGCAGTTTGAAACCCAGAAGCAGATCATCGAGTCGTACGCCCGGTTTCTGGATACCGCCGTGTCCAGCTATGATACGCTGGAAGCGACGATTCAGAACAACGCCGGTTCATTTTAGCGTATGCGCGGGCGCTGGAGAAGTCTTTTCGCCGCGGGGCTGACGGTGCTGATGATGGCGGAGGGCTGTATGCCGCAGCCGACGGGAGTTTTGCGGTGCGATTGGGCGAAGATGTTGGCGGAAACGTTGTTTTTTGACGATTCCGCCGCCGGCCTGGCCGCCTTGAAAGATTGGGGCGTGGAAGTGGAGATGGACCGGCAGCGGGTTTCACGGCAGGCGGCCTGTCTCAATCTGCTTCAGGCTTACGATGGTGAAGATCCATCATTAGAGCGCTGCCAGACGCTGGGATTTCTGACGAAGCTAAAAGGCTGGCTGACGGCGGAGGAAGCGGCAGCGTCATTGAAGGAATTGACGCGGCAGCTCAACCAGTCTGAAGCAAAGACGCCGGTGTTTGAGTGGGAAGCAGCCGGGTTATGGAATGGAGAGGGACGGCCGGATGAAACGGGAAGGATTGTGCTGAATCCCGGACAGACTGAAAAGTTGGGAAGCTGGTTTACCGATCCTGATTCCCGTCAAATCTACATCACGGATTCGATCGTTGAAACCGAAGGTCAGATCATGGCTGAAGTCCATCCAGAGGATCCGCAGACGTGGCTGGCCGAAACGCAGTTTAAACTGGCGTTTGATGCGGATTGGAGTCAGGCTGAGATCGAGCCTTATGGGCAGAACGGCGAAGAACTTCTGCCCCTTGCAATGAATGCCGCGGAAAGAGCTGAACCGCGGTTTGCGTTGATGAAGCAGCAGTTTGAAGTTGGCAAAACGCAGGTAAGCTGGAGCGTGGCCGCCAGCGGAATTCATGTCCATGCCGCAAAAAAGCTGGCCAACAGCGCGACGCTGCAGATGGACTATGATCTGACCGGACTGCATCCGGTGATCGAATGGAACGGCTTGAGCAGGGATGGCCGGCTGCAGCTGGACTTTGTGATGAACGAATCGGCCGGTCTGACGCGCGGGGTGTCCAATACGCTGACCAGCGACTTTTCCGGTCTGGATCCGCACGCACTGTTAAACTCGCTGACCGCTTCCTTTACAAGCACGCGCAAGGACGCCGACACGATCATCCCGATCGCCAGGATCAAGCTGCCTGTACCGCAGTTTCCGATCGTCGACCTGCTTTTAACCCTGCAGCTGCATTGTTATGCCGGCGGCAAGATCGAGCTGCTTCTGAGTCAGGAGGGCAGCGTGGGCATGGAAATAAGAAACGGCGTTCTGCGGCCGATCCATCAGCTTGAACACCGGCATGATTTCATCTTTCAGGGCTCGGCCAAGATGACTGCGGCCCTGGATGCTTCCGCCCGGGCAGCCGGGATTTCACTGATGGATCTGATGCTGCAGACAGGCTTGCGCGGCGTGATGCGCACGACGGCCTGGATCGGCCGAAACGGCGAACTGGAATCCCGGGCAGCGGGAGAGTTACCCCTGGAAAGTCAGCCGGTTCATGCGAATCTGCAGTTCTGCAGCGATTTAAACGTTCATGGTATTCTGGAATTGGAAATCAATTCCCCGGAGTCGTTGGCCGGTCGGCTTGGCATGGGCCGGACATTTTCAATCCTGAATGAGAACAACGCGACGCTCAATCCCCATGGCCGCACGCATCTGGAAAACGGGATCTTTGTGGATCGCTGCACCCGCGGTGAGCCTTCTTCCTCACCAGCGCCGACCACGGCTCCGATTGTACAAACTGATCGGATCGAGCTGGCGGAAGTTTTGTTGATATTAAGTCCGAATCAAAGCGGACAGATTGTGATCCGCGGACTACCGGAAGGCGTGACGGTGTCGGATCTGATGTATTCCGTGGACGATCCGGGGGTGGCTACCGTCGTGCAGACCGGCAAGGTGCGGGCAGTCAAAGCCGGGGATGCGATCGTCACGATCAGCGATCCGTCGGAAACCTACAAGACAAGCTGTCATATTCATGTGCGGGCTGAGGCGGCATGATCGTCTGCATCCTGTGGCAGCACCGACTGGCGATCCGTCATGTCCATCCGCAGCGCGGCTTATTCTTTGCCCCTGAAGCGGACAGCGTGCTGGCGATTACGCAAAAGAAGGAAGGGTGGCAGCTGCAGCTCAGCGACACGCTGCAGTTTCTGGACAGTCCGCGCCGCTGCCGCCTGATCAGCCGGCGGCATGACGAGCTTTGTTATCTGCCGTTCTATGAGAAAATTGACCTCTTTTATACCTTTGATGAGACCGGATTTAATCAATACACGCTCTATCAGCGTCCGCAGGGTTGCTGGATGCTTAATGACCAGCGGTTGAGCGAACTCTGCGGCGATCAGGACGAACCGTGGGCAATACTTGACTTCGATCAGAATCTGGCGAAGGAAACAACGCAGTTTCCCGGTATGATCGTCAACGGCGTCCATCAGCGTCAGACCCGGCTGGAAGCGGGAATGCGCCTGCAGTTTGCGGCAGTAACGATCCTGATTCATCCGGCATTCATCGCACTCAACAATCCGGGAATGCAGCTCAAAATCAAGCTGAAGCCGCTGCGCCGGCAGGCTTTAGCCGACTGGATGTACCAGCCGCCGGATAAGCTGCCGCTTCCCTTTCATCCGACTTTTCAGTTTTATCCCGTCTATCCCCGATGTCCGCTGCACTTGCCCCCGGGACCTCCAGTCAAGCTCAGACCCATGACCTTCAGCGTACTGACGATCGGTCCTTCGCTGATGATGGGCGCGGCGTCGATTGCCGTCGGCTTGTCGTTAGGTCAGGGGGCAGCAGGGATGATGGTGCTGATGCCGGCCGTCATGATGGTTTCGGCGGTGTTCTGGCCGCTGGTTCAGCTGGCCGTGAATCATCTGTTAAACAGGCGTGATCGGCGTCGGCGCAAACAATGGCTGGCGGACGTGCTGGAAGGGTGGGAACAAAGCTGCCAAACGGCGCTGCAAGAAACGACGGCGTTTCTGTCGCAGCGCTATCCGGAGGCTGACGCGCTAAAAAGGCAAATTGAAGAACAATCTGTTTTTGATACCGACAATGCTCATCCGCTGTTCGGCAAGCTCAGTTTAGGCCGCCAGCGGCTGACGCTGATTCCAGAAATAAATCTGGACACACTGGATTTGCATCAACCCGCGGATCAAACGGTCAAGCAACAGATCGACGCCTGGCAAACAACCCATCCCTTCACTGCTGCCGCGCCGCTTCCCTGGGATCTCTTTGAGTGGGAACAAATCGGTTTAGTCTGCGATGAAAAATCGCTGGCGGCCTTTTTCAATACGATTTTAATGACGCTGGCGCTCCATCACCAAGCGCAAAGCCTGGCTCTGGCCTGGATCGGTCCGGTGCCTGAGATTCTCTTTGAAACGCTTTGCTGGCTGCCGCAGATTTATGACGAACAAGGATTGCGGCGGATCTGGACGAAACGGGAAGATTGGGATCGCGGCCGGCGGCAGATTCAGGAAATTCCTGTTCCGACGTGGACACTGGTGAGCGATCCGAGCGCGGCTGCTTTTTGGGAAACGTCGAAGCCGAAATCCTGCGTGTGGCAGTTGGCGCCCCGATCGGAGGATCTGCGGCTGGCAGCGCAGCGAATTTTGATCATTGAGCAGGGACATGGCCGGATTCTGACGCGCTCACGTCAGCTTTGCCAGGAATTCGACGTGGATTTCAGCTATGCGAAAAGCTTCCGCGACAGTGCGCTGGCACTGTACCGCTATGGACAGAAAAGCCGGCCGTCCAGCCGGCAGGTTGACATTCAAAGTTTGCTGGGCCAGGCGGGACTCGGCTGTCCGCCCTGGCAGGAGTCGGCACGCCTGACGCAGCTGCGAATTCCTTTGGGGCTGGATGAACAAGGCCAGCCGGTAATTCTGGATCTGCATGAAAAAGGCCAGGGACCGCATGGCTTAATCGCCGGGATGACCGGCAGCGGTAAAAGCCGGCTGTTGGAAACGCTCGTCTTGTCAGCGGCCTGGCATTACAGTCCGGATCAATTACAGTTTGCGGTCATTGATTACAAAGGCGGCAGCCTGATTGAGCAGCTGCGTTTTCAAGGGCGGCTGATCCCGCATTGCTGTGCTCAACTGAACAATGTCGCAGAAGGTGGGGCAGAACGATCTTTGATCTACCTGCGGCAGGAATGCGAACGCCGGCAGCGCTGTTTCGCTCAGGCGCAGACACGGTTAAAGCAGCCCGTTGCCGATCTGGATCATTACCGCCAGCTGTGTCTTGACCACCCGCAGTTGACACCTTTGGCCCATTGCGTATTGATTATTGACGAATTCGCCGAGCTGAAGCAGTCGCAGCCGGAGTTTATGCGGGATTTGATCCAGATCTGCCGGATCGGACGCAGCCTGGGATTGCACCTGATCCTGGCGACACAGCGGCCGGCGGGCATCGTCGACGAACAGATGTGGAGCAATTTCAATTTTAAGCTCTGTTTAAAAGTGGCGCAGAAACAGGACAGTCAGGAAATACTGCATTGCGATAAAGCGCTGCGGTTAACCCGGCCGGGACAATTTCTGCTGCTGAGCCAGCAGGATCTAATCCAGGGACAATGCGCGTGGTTAGGCGGTAAGCAGACGCCGGATCCCATTATCCGCTGGCTGGATTCCCGGCTGCAGCCGATCCGCGAGGTGCGGCGGGGTAAAAATAACAGCCTGCGCCAAAGTGAAGCGCTGATGGCAGCGATGCTGCGGGAAGCGGACCGCCGCGGTTTGTCTGCGCCACCGCTGTGGCCGCCGCTGCCGGCGGCGGTGGATTTGGCCGAGCTGAAAAAACAGACGGCCGGGCTGGTGCTGGGCGTCGGCGATGATCCGCAGCATCGCGCCACGCCGGTGATTGTTCACCCTTTGGCGCATGGTTTGTTCATCAGTGAGGAAGCGGCGCCACAGGAGGCCTTCTTGCGATGTCTGATCCAAAGCGCGGGACGGTTTGACCAAGCGGCTGAGTTTGTCGTGCTGGATCCGCTGGATCAGCTGCCGCAGTTCTATGCGGAACCCGCGGTTATCGAAGTTCTGACGTTACAGCAGCCGGAATTGATGGAACGATTTTTCAGCTTGCTTAAGCGCGGTCTGCGGCAGCGTCAATCCGCTGAAATTCCGTTGTTTGTCCTGACGCTTCAGCTCAGCACAATTCTGGAACGTTATGACAATCTGGCGCTGTTTCAGCAGCTTTTGGAAGAAGGTCCGTCGTTAAACCTGTATTTATTGTGCGCGGAGAAGCAAGTCAGCCGGCTGCCGCTGCGTCTGACGCAGAGTCTGCGGATTCGCTATATCCTTGGTCCGGCCGCGCCGGCCCAGCTTGGCGAGGTGCTGGAGCGAACCTGGACTCAACCGCTGGCGAGCGGTTGGGGATTGGTTCAGAAGGAGTCCGTTCTGAATTTCGTTTTGGCCCGGCCGCTTTCTCCACTTCTAAACGATAAACCGAAACGCTGGCAGCTGCCGCGTCTGCCGCAGCGTCTGCCGCGCCGCTGGCTGAAAAAGAAAGCCGTGTTTCTGGGTGTGGATCCAATTCTGTGCAGGCCGGTCTATGCGACGCTGCATTCGCGGCAGCATCTGGTTGTACTCAGCTGTGAAGCGAAGCTCTGCGCCGCCAGGATCCGTCAGCTTGGCGGCGGGCCTTATCCCATCGTCGATGTCTCCCGGCTTGACGAAGCGGAAATCATCGCGTTTTTGGAAGGAGAAGCGCCGTTTGTTCTGGTTGGCACAGCGAGCGATTTGCAGCGCAGCACATGGCGCAGGCTGGTTGATTTTTCATTGACGTTGTGGTCCGGCCCGGGCTTGCGGCAGCAGCTGTTTTTCCCGGTGCCTGCCACGATGGCAAATTTAACAGATCAGGAAAGTATGTGGATTCAAAACGAACAAATGCAACGATTGAAGGAGATAGAATAAAATGGAAAATGAAGTTTTACTGGGTTTTGAATTAGTCTGCTGCGACGCGTATTTTGAATGCAGCGTCGATTCGTCGCTGACGCTGCGGGAAATTGTCGAAGGCCTGCAGGAGATGAGTCCGCCGGAAATCCGCGAGGAATTTGATCTATGTCAGCCGCTGATCTTATGTGATCCCCAGGAGCACCGGATTCTGGACGAACAAAAAACAGCCGCCCAGCTGCGGCTGCCGGACGGCTTTAAGATTCTGATTTTCTGATCGGATGAATTTCGGTTTGGCCTGTGGCAGGTTCTTTTTGCCACAGGCTGAGCTGCTTTTCATTGTGCAGCATCAGCAGGAAATTGTCGCGGGCCATTGGATATTCCGCGTACAGCCGCTCCAGCATTTCTTTCATATCCTGCCTTCGGGTGTAGCCATCCATCGGACAGGTCGATTTCACAACCGGTACGCCGCAGCTCTGTACCGCCGCGCGGATTTGATTTTCACGGGCGTAGATGAAAGGCCGGATAAACGGCATTTCGGCGTTGGATAAATACATCTTCGGCGCGAAGGTGGCCAGCCGGCCGCCATAGATCGCATTCATCAATAAGGTTTCAATCGCGTCGTCCCCATGGTGCGCAAACGCGACTTTCGTGCAGCCGAAGTCCTTTGCGGCCCGGTTGACGGCGCCTTTTTTCAACGTTGAGCACAACGAGCATTTCAAGGAACCGTCCGCATTGGCCTGAATTTTTAAAATCTCGTAGATTCGGCTGGGCACGAGTTCCAGCCGGATGCCGCGCTGTTTGAAAAAGGCTTCGGCATCCGTAAAGTCCATATCGGGAAAGCCCATCTGAATATGAATGCCGACGACTTCAAACTGCTTGCTTTGGATCCGCCGGCAGAACTGCTGGTAAAGATGCAGGCAATAAAGCAAAAGCATCGAATCCTTGCCTCCGGAGACGCCGACGGCAATCCGGTCGTGATCGGCGATCATGCCGTAGTCCTGATCGGCTTTGCGGATACAGCCTAAAATTTGTTTCATCGCATTCATGGTTTTGTCCTCCTGACGTTTTTTACTTCCGTCCTATTATACCACAGGCCCTGTTTGAAGCCCAGGTGAACATTCCGTGTGAGATTTACGCGGATACGGCGATAGGCTTTGCAAACGGATGGGAGCCTTGGTATAATGAAACGTGGAGTTTGGAGTGATACAGTGGACGGAATTTGTTTAATTAATAAACCGGCAGGCATGACGTCGTTCGACGTGGTTTATCAGGTGCGCAAAGCGGCCGGCATCAAGAGCGTCGGGCATACCGGAACCCTTGATCCGCAGGCGACGGGCGTCCTGGTTGTGCTGCTGGGCCGGGCTTGCAAAGCGCTGCCGTATTTATCAGGCAAGACGAAAGAATACATTGCCGAGCTGACGCTGGGCACAAAAACCGATACGGGCGATATCTGGGGCAAACCGTTGGAAACCAGACCGGTTCGCGAGGTTGAATCGACGCAGCTGGAAGCGGTGCTCAACAGCTTTCTTGGCGTTTCGCTGCAGCTGCCGCCGATGGTATCCGCAATCAAAAAGGACGGCAAGAAGCTGTATGAATATGCCCGCGAGGGCGTGGCGGTCGAACGGGAAAAACGTCCGATCGAAATCACGGAAATCGAATTATTGCAGACCGCTCCGGTCATCCGTTTCCGCGTCGTTTGTTCCAACGGAACTTATGTGCGCACCTTGTGTGAAGACATCGCGGAAAAACTGGGAACCGTGGGCACGATGAGCAGTCTGGTCCGGACCCGTGCCTGCGGCTATACCTTAGAACAATGTCAGTCGCTAAACGAAGTCCGGCAGGGCTGTTTTCAGCTTGTTTCCATCTATGACGGCATTGCCAGCCAATATTCGCTGATCGAAGCGGATCCAGCGCAGATTCCGGATATTAAAAACGGCAAGCGGCTGCGTTTGAACAGTATGGAACCCATCGTCGGCGTCGTCAGCGGAAAGCAGGTGCTGGCGATGATGGAACGGCAGGAAGATGGAATTTACCGCTGCCTGCGGGGATTATGGTAGGAGAAATATCAATGAAAGTAGATATGATAAAAACGCATGGCGGGCCGGTTCTGGAAGGGCCGGTCTGCGCCTGCATCGGCTATTTTGACGGTCTGCATCGCGGACACCGGGCGTTGATTGACGAAACGATCCGCCGGGCGAAGGCGGCGGGGTGCGACAGCGCGCTGATCACATTTTCACCTGATCCGTGGATCACGATCGGCAAGATGCAGAAAGTGCAGCATTTAACGACGCTGGAGCAGCGCATCGAGCTGGCCGGCAAGATGGGAATAGACCGTGTGATCGTACTGGATTTTGTTAAAGAAATGGCCGAGCTGTCGCCGCAGGCGTTCATTGACATGCTGGCGGAGCATTGCCGCCTGAAGGTATTAGTCTGCGGTTTTGATTTTCATTATGGAAAATTCGGCAGCGGCAGTGTCGAAACGCTCAGAGCTGAAGCTGATGGACGGTTTGACGTCGTGGTGATCGCGGCGGTCAACGATCAGGGCGATAAGATCAGTTCTTCACGGATCTGTCGTTGTCTGGAACGGGGCGATGTTGCGGAGGCCGGGCGTTTGTTAGGCTATCCTTATGAAATCCGCGGCGTGGTCGTTCACGGCCGTCAGAAGGGCCGCGAGTGGGGCTTTCCCACCGCGAATTTAAAAACGGATGAGGAAACGCTTCTGCCTTTAGGCGGCGTGTATGCCGGGGAAGCGGAAAGCAAAGGCCGCTGTTGGAAGGCGATGATCAATATCGGCCACAATCCGACCTGCAATCCGGTTCGCGAGCTGTCGGTTGAAGCAAACCTGTTGGACTGTGCGGAAGATTTTTACGATCAGCCGATGCGGCTGCGCTTTTACAAGCGGCTGCGGGCAGAGCAGCAATTCGCTTCGTTGTCGGAATTAGTCGATCAGCTTCGCCGGGATCAACAGGCCGTCCGCGAGGTTGTTCAGGAGCCGGGAGATGAATGAACAATTCTTAAAGCGGATGCAGACGCTGCTGGGGGCGGAGTACGACGCTTATGTGGAAACCCTGCACAATCCGCCCTTTCGCGGTTTGCGGGCCAATTTGTTAAAAATCCAGCCAGATGCCTTAGTTAAGCGTCAATTCGCTTCCTTGTCGCCCTCTCCCTTTGCCCGGGAAGGCTTTGTGTTGACCGGCTCGGAAACAGGTCTGGGCAATCATATTTATCACCGGCAGGGATTGTTTTACATGCAGGAACCATCGGCTTCGTCGGCGGTGACCGTGCTGGATCCGCAGCCGGGCGACTGGGTGCTGGACTTATGCGCGGCGCCGGGCGGAAAAAGTACGCAGATCGCGGCGCGGATCGGCCATGCCGGCTTTCTGATCGCCAATGAAATCGACGGCGGCCGGGCGCGCGTCTTAATGAGCAATCTGGAACGCTTAGGCGTCAGCGAAGCCCTGATCACTCACGCTTCCCCAGAACAGCTGTGTCCGCAGTTAACGGGCTGGATGGACAAAGTTCTGGTAGACGCCCCATGCAGCGGCGAAGGTATGTTTAAAAAGGAAGATCAGGCGCTGGCCGACTGGAGCGTCGAGCATGTCCGCTCCTGCGGTCTGCGTCAGCAGAAAATTTTAGAATCGGCCGTATTCACGCTGAAGGAACAAGGCATTCTTGTCTATTCGACCTGTACGTACGCCCCGGAGGAAAACGAACAGGTTATTGATCAGTTTCTGCGGAAGCATCCGGAAATGGAGCTGCTCGACTGCGGCGTGAAGTTTGGCCGGCCAGGCTTGTCGCTGGGGCTTGTCGACGGTGCGAAGGTCCGGCGGATTTTCCCGATGGATCAGGGCGAAGGTCATTTTGTCGCGAAGCTGCGCAAAAGGGCGCCTCAGCCTTCAGTCCGCCAGCGGTTTGTCAAAAGTTCGCCGCTGCCGCCGGCAGCCCGGGACTTTTTCAACGATCAGCTGACGGAGATCGGCGACCTGCATTTCCATCTGGAACAGGACCGGTTGTCCCTGATGCGGCATGAATTTATCCAGCTGGATAAAATTCCGGTGCTGCGGCAGGGGGTAATGGCCGGGGAAATCGTCAAAAATCGGCTGGAACCGCACCATCATTTCTATACGTCCGCCTTGCTTCAGGATCGTTTTACAAAAACCGTGGAGCTGGATGAAAACCAGCTTACGCTCTATTTGCAAGGACTGCCGTTAACGATGAACGCCCCGCGCGGCTTTCTCTGCCTGAGATTTGAAGGCTATCCCGTCGGCTTTGGCAAGAGCGACGGCGCCGTGATTAAAAATAAATACCCCAAAGGACTGCGTACACGCTGAAGGAGGATGATCCCATGCGTCTTGAACTGTTTGATTTGATCGACGATTCGGTCAAACTGCTGGAACTGAACAACCCGTCCTACCAATATGTCGAAGGGGCGATCAAAGGCTGCTTCGAGCATCTTCTGGAAGACTATATGGATTATGTCGTCGGCTTCAGTTCGCGGATAAAATCAATCGGGTCGCTGAAGGAAAAAATGATCCGCAACAAATATTACCTGCAGTTTTCAACCGGCGAGGAGGTTTTGAATTTTCTTCCCGATTTGATCGGACTGACCGTGGAATGCCGCTTTATCAGCGATGAAAACCGGATTTACCAGGCGATCCGCCATCATTTCAGCTTTGTCGAGGGACAGGAATATGCCCAATGCATGCTTTATCCCGATCTCTGTCTGAATCTGGCGATGCCCCAGCCCCAGCTGCAGCGCAACGGCTTTACGATTTACCGGATCGACGGCTATTATCTGTTCAACGGCCGCAAGGTGAATTTTGAGCTGCAGATCAAATCCATGGTGCATTCCTTCTGGAGCGAGATCGAGCATCAGGTCGTTTATAAAAACACCCAGTACGTGATGTTTGACAGCTTCATGAAAGATATTCTGGCTTCAATCCGCGATAATCTGGACGTCGTCGATCACCAGCTGGAAATCGTCTATACGCAGATTCTCAATCAGAATAAAGACAAGGATATCGGCATGAGCGAACGCGGATTCAAGATGTTCATGGCGAAATCGATCAGTGATCTGTATGCGATTAAGATGATCGAGTCGATCGGGTTTACGACCGATTTCAAGAAATGCAGCGCTGTGCTCAGCCAGTACATCTACATTAAAGATTTTGTCCAGTCGGACCAGCCGCAGCAGAAAATGGTCGAATATTTCGAACATTTCAACCTGCTGAAAATCAGCGATCTCGATTTCACGGAACCGATCACGCTGGAAAAAGAATTCATTCATTACGATCCGTTCTGCGATGTGCTCGGCCGCTATTGGCAAAGCATCATCAACATTGATTTTGAGTGGCACGTGTTCTTCGTCATGCTTTTTGCGATCCAGCCGGGCAACAACATTCAGGACTTCACGATGTTTGTCGAAGTGCTGAAATCGCTGATTGTCAATCGTTTCTGGTACGAGAAGAAATTCACGACGCTGGACAGCGTCAGCGCTCAGACGATCCGCGATGATCTGCTGCGGTGCGTCGCGGAAGCGATGGTGGAGGTCGGCAAGATCGAGATCATCCACGAAGACCGCCTGCTTCAGATCATGGAGCTGTTCCACGATGAAATCGACGGTCTGGACGATGCGTTGGGAAGTATGGAGGAATATCAGCTGCAGCGCAAGGATATTCTGGCGCAGCTGAAGCATAAAATCTGCGCTCTGTTTTATTGACGGTCAAATCGCTCATAACGGACAAGCCTGCCGCATACAGTACAAGTGAGCAGGAGGCCGTGATATGAATAAACAGGCATTTGCATTTCTCACTTTATTTACATTGATTCTGATGCTTTCAATCTACTATGTGACGCTGCCGGCCGATCAGGGACAATTAAATCCCGATCAGCTTTTAACCGGACAGAACGAGGATCAGGATTCCCTGGCCACGATGCAGCAGCAGCTGCAGGACAAACATAATGCCCAGGCCCAGAACTCTCAGGCGATCGTCGCGTCGCCTTCAGCCAGCACCGAAGAAAAACAGGATGCCTTGCAGCAGGCGGGACAGGTGGAACAAAACAGGAAAACCGAAGAAACGATCGTTGCGGCGTTGAGTCAGGCTGGAATGGAGGGATGCGTGGCGGAACTGCAGGACGAGGTCGTGCGGATCGGCTGTCCGAAAACGCTGGCCGGCGCCGAGAACGCGTCCAAGATCATGAAGATCGCCGCGGATCAGCTGCAGGATGAACGGGTGCCGGAAGTCACGTTTAAGTAGACGGCGCTAAAAATAAAAACCCCGTTTCATTTTCTTTGGCAAGTTTGGCTTTCTCTGGTATAATAGGAACAAAGAAGGTGAATAAATTGGCTCAGGAATATATTCAGATTAAAGAAAAAGACGAAGGCACAGGCCTGATTGCCTTATCAAAAGGTGTATTTGAAACGATTGCCCAGATCTCGATCGACGACGTCGATCAGGCGTATGCGATCGAACCGACAACGCTGAAGAAACCGATTCAATGCAAAATCGCGAACAACCGTTTAAACGTCATGGCGGAAATCAAAGTAAAATTTGGAGCCAACGTGAATGCGGTCTGCGAAACACTGCAGGATCGGATCTATCAGAATATTCTGCAGATGACCAGCCTGAAATGCAATCTGGTTGACGTCAAGGTCGTTGGATTTCTCTTTTAACAAACAGCCGGATTTCTTCCGGTTTTTTCTTTTTTACAGGAGGTATTGAAGATGAATACAGAATGTTTCAGAGTGCTGCCGGGACAGGATCTGGCAAAGACGATTGAACGCTATTGCGCTGAGCGTCAGATTACCGCCGCGGCGGTTGTGGCCTGCGCCGGATGCCTGAGCGTCGTCCGGTTTCGGATGGCGGACGGCGTTACGATCTATGAAAAACAAGTCGATGCGGAGATCGTTTCGCTCAGCGGCACGATCAGCGAACAGGGAATGCATGTGCATATCAGTGTCTGCGACCAAAAGCTGCATACCTTCGGCGGCCATTTAACCTCCGGCTGCATCGTCAATACGACGGCCGAGGTCGTCCTGCTTCATCTGGATCAATGGCGGCTGACGCGCAAGCCGGATCCGGCGACCGGTTATGACGAGCTGAACGCAGAAAGGATCGGTGAAGCGTAATGGGAGAAACGAAAATCGGTCTGGTGCTGGAAGGCGGCGGGATGCGCGGCGTGTATACCGCAGGTGTGCTGGACGCTTTTTTAGATGCCGGCCTGGAATTTGACGGAACGCTGGGCGTTTCCGCCGGCAGCTGCCATGCGGCCAGTTTTTTATCGAAACAGCGCGGCCGGGCTTACCGCGTCAACGTCAGCTACCTTAATGACTGGCGCTATTGCAGCGCACGTTCATGGCTGACCACCGGTGATTTCTTCGGCGCGAAAATGCTTTACGATACGATTCCCAATCAGCTGGATTTGTATGATCATACCGCGTTTGAACAACGCCGCGGCTGGTTTCGCGCCGTGGTCACCAATCTGGCGAGCGGTGAAGCGGAATATCCGGTAATCGAAGATCTGCATCGCGATATCATCTGGCTGCAGGCGTCCAGTTCGCTGCCGTTGTTGTCGCGCACAGTCAAAATTGAGGGACAGGAATATCTGGACGGCGGGATCAGCGATTCAATTCCAGTTAAGGAAGCGATGCGCCTGGGCTGTGAAAAGAACGTTATCGTCTTGACCCAATGCGCCCAATACCGGAAAAAACCGAATGAGCTGATGCCTTTGATCCGCGCGAAATACCGCCGCTATCCCAAGCTGATCGAACTGATGGCGACCCGTCATCTGCGCTATAACGAAACATTGGAAGAAATTGAAGCGCTGAAGCAGCAGGGCAAAGTCTTTGTGATTCAGCCGCAAAAACCGGTCACGATCGGCCGGCTGGAAAAGAACCGCAGTGAGCTTCATGCCTTATACCGCGTCGGTGTGGAAGACGGCGCCGCGCAGGCGGAAGCGCTGCGGGAATTCATGGGACGCTGAAATCAGGACGAAGAGAACGTCCAGTCCGGTATGGATCCGGCTTGTTCAGCAGGGAAACGCCGCCGGGCTGACCGTTTGCATGTCCAAAGCAAATTCGGATAAGTTTTGGAAAAAACCTTTGACAAGCCGCAGGTTCCATGGTAAAGTAAACAAGCAAAGAAAAAGTATGTAGAAAGTAGAAGTGCCCCTTCTCACCTGATGTCCTTCAGACTTGGGTTGACGCTGCAAACACAAAGAGAACTGTGTAAGTAGAAGCGGGTATTCTAGGAGTACCTGCTTTTTTGCAGTATGGAGGTGTCGTTTATTAGCAAGAAAGTCATGACCAACGATGATCTGGTCAATGAAAACATTCGTTTCAAAGAAGTCTTAGTCATTGGCCCTAAAGGAGAGCAGCTAGGCGTGATGATGCGCCGGGAGGCCCTGGAAAAAGCCTACGATTATGAACTTGATCTGCTGTGTGTCGCTCCAAATGGAAATCCGCCGGTCTGCAAGATTGTCGATTACGGACGGTATCGTTTTGAGGCGCAGAAAAAGGCGAAAGAAGCCAAGCGGAATCAGCATGTCACAGAGGTTAAACCCATGCGCTTATCCCCGGTTATTGATACGCATGATTTTGAAACCAAACTTCGTCAGGCCCGCAACTGGGTTGAAGATGGAATGAAGGTTAAGATCGATATGCGCTTTCGAGGCCGTTTGATCACGCGCCTGGAGGTCGGTAAAAAGGTTATGAATAGCTTCGTCGAACAGATGTCGGATATTGCATCCGTTGAAAAGGCTCCGGCCCTGGAAGGCAATACGATGTCTGTGGTTCTGACACCGAAGAAGAAATAAAAAAGTATAGGAGGACTTGATTATGCCAAAGATGAAAACAAAAAAGGCGCTGGCAAAGCGTGTTAAAAGAACAGGCAGCGGAAAACTGAAGAGAAGCCATGCTTATATCTCTCACTTTGCAGCGAACAAAACTCATAAACAGAAGGTACAGCTGAGAAAGTCGGCACTGGTTGACAAGACCGACATGAAGCGGATCAAGTACCTGATTCAGGACTAATTAGAGGAGGACGTTAGAACATGCCAAGAGTAAAAGGCGGAACTGTAACCCGCGCAAGAAGAAAAAGAACATTAAAGTTAGCGAAGGGCTATTTCGGCTCGAAGCACCTGCTGTATCGTACAGCTCATGAACAGGTCATGCGTTCTCTGCGTTACTCCTATATCGGACGTAAGCAGCTGAAGCGCGATATGCGCAAACTGTGGATCGCACGAATCAACGCGGCAGCGAGAATGAACGATATGAGCTATTCTCAGCTGATGCACGGCTTAAAGCTGGCCGGCGTTACGATCAACCGTAAGATGTTGTCGGAAATCGCGATTCACGATGAGAAGGGCTTCAAGGCAATCATCGAAACCGCAAAGACGGCATTAGCGAAATAAGTCAGAACCCCGATGAAAAAAACGGTGCAAATTGCACCGTTTTTTGTTGAATTTGCCGCAGGAATAAGCTATAATAATTAAGCACTGGCTCGTTGGTGAAACGGTTAACACAGCGCCCTCTCAAGGCGTCATTCACGGGTTCAAATCCCGTACGAGTCACCATAGATAAAATAAGACCCTTATCCAAGGGTCTTTTTGTTGGTTCAGTGCAGAAAACTCAAAGCGAAGTTTCGCAATCAGAATCGGCTGGCCGGATACAGACAATTTTTTCAATCGGGACCTCCAGAATCGAACACAAGATATCGACGGTGACTAAGGTCAGCGGCTTATTTTTGCGCATGCGATGAATCGTACCGCGGCTGATATTATGATGGTAGATCAAATCGTACTGGGTTACGCCGGTTTCCTTTAAGGTTTTCCAAAATGGACTGTAATCGATCATAAATTCACCTCATTTCATTACCATTCTAAGCGGTGAATGAAAAGGTTAATATTGCCAACAATTCAGGAATATAGCCGGTTAAGTGAAGAAAAAGCGGTTTTCGTGGTATTCTATCCCTGTTTTCCGGCTTTATTCCTCAGGGATTAGGATCTGCAGTAAATCTTGAAAAATGTAAAAAAAAGCTGGAAATGTCAGGAAATTACCGGAAATTGACCGCCCTTTAAATCCGTATTCGAACAATCGGGAGAAAATTTGGGAAGCAATTTGAAAGATTTCAGGCACAGCGTTGGATTGTTCGACTTAGAAATGATATAATACACAACGTGAGAAAAGAATTGAGGTATTACGATATGAGCGAAACATGCAATCACGACTGCGGCAGCTGCAGCGCTAACTGCGCCAGCCGGCAGGAACCGCAGAGCTTTTTGGAAAAACCGAATCCGAACAGCCGAATCCGCAAGATCATCGGCGTCGTCAGCGGCAAAGGCGGCGTCGGCAAATCATTAGTCACTTCGTTGTTAGCGACGACGATGCAGCGGCGCGGACATCAAAGCGCCGTCATGGACGCCGATATCACCGGACCGTCGATTCCGAAGGTGTTCGGGATCCATGGCATGGCGTATGGGAACGACGACGGCATTCTGCCGGCCGTCAGCTCGACCGGCATTCAGATCATGTCCGTCAATCTGATGCTGGACAATGAGGAAACACCGGTGATCTGGCGCGGCCCGATTTTAGCCGGCATGGTCAAGCAGTTTTATGGCGAAGTGATCTGGTCGGACGTCGACTTCATGTTCGTCGATATGCCGCCGGGAACCGGCGACGTCCCGCTGACCGTATTCCAGTCGCTGCCGTTGGACGGCATCGTCGTCGTCACCTCGCCGCAGGAGCTGGTTTCCATGATTGTCGCCAAAGCCGTCAACATGGCGAATATGATGAACATTCCGGTATTGGGCGTCGTGGAAAATATGAGCTATCTGGAATGCCCGGACTGTGGCAAGAAAATCGAAGTCTTTGGTCACAGCAAGCTCGATGAAGTCGCGGCTGAAAAGGGTCTTGATATTCTGGCGCGGCTGCCGATCAATCCGCAGTTTGCCAGTCTGTGCGACGCCGGCCGGATCGAAGATTTTGAAGGCGATTGGATGACGAAAGCCGCCGAAAAACTGGAAGGGTTGTTGGAAAAATGAAACAGGTAGCAGCGATTCCTTATGAAAACGGACAGGTTTTCGGACATTACGGCAAGACGCGGCAATTTCTGATCGCAACGATTGAAGCAGGAAAAATCGTAACCAGCGCGATTGTGCCGACCCAGGGCAAAGGCCATGGCGAACTGGCGGGCTTTTTAAAGGAACACGGCGTCACGGCGTGTCTGTGCGGCGGCATGGGCGAGGGCGCTTACCAAACGTTGACGGCGCAGGGCATTGCGGTTATCCGCGGCGTCAGCGGCAGCGCGGAAGCGGTGCTGGCAAGCTACGCGCAGGGCCGGATTGCGGATGATCCCGAAGCAGTCTGCACGCATCATCATGATCATGACGAAAGTCATAGCTGCAGCTGCGGAAAACATTCGTAAGAATTTGAATCCTGTCATAAAGGCTTAAGAAATTGAGCCTTTTTTTCATTTCCCAGCTCGGCTATAATGAAAGAAACAAAGGTAGGAGATTGCGATGAACATCAAGAAAATGATCGGAGAGAAAGTCATTTTATCCCCGTTGGACAGTCGGGAAGCGGAACGGCTTGTTCAATGGGTCAATGATTTGGAGGTAACGCTGGGCACGACGCTGGCCGTTACCAGCATGACCTTGGATAAGGAAACTGAAATGTTAAAGCAGATGGAGCAGGGCGGCCGGGATTTTTATATCGTGGCCCGCGACAGCAGGCAGCCGATCGGCACCTGCGGCATCACGAACTGGGATCCAATCAATCAGTGGGCCAGCGTCGGGATTATGATCGGCGAGCGGAACTATCACAATCAGGGCTGCGGCAGCGAAGCGCTGGCGCTGTTATGCGATTACTGCTTTAATCTTTTAAACTGCCACAGCGTTCATCTGGAGGTCTATTCGTATAATCTGCCGGCCATCGCCTGTTACAAAAAGGTGGGCTTTCAAGAATGCGGACGCTATCATCAGGCGAAGAAGATCGGCGGACAGTGGTACGATTGCATCCAGATGGAACTGTTTGCGGAACAGTTTGATTCCCGCTGGGTAAAACCTGCCGTAAAGCGCAGGCAGGGAAACGCATGATCATCGCAGAAAATCTCGGCAAGAAATTCCGGAATAAAACCGTGATCCGGCAGATGAACTGTGCTATCAAAGAGGGCAGCATCTATGGGCTGGTCGGCGCTAACGGGGCGGGGAAGTCAACGTTTTTACGGATGTTGGCGGGGGTGTATCAGCCCAGCGAAGGCAAGGCCGAGATCAATGGGGAAGCGGTGTTTGACAACGCGAAAATTAAAAAGGAGATCGTCTTCATCCCTGATGAGCTGTACTTTTTTCCCAACTACAATTTCCGCATGATGGCCGATTATTACGCCAGTCTGTACGAACATTTCGACCGCCACCGCTTTCAGATGCTGTGCGATCATTTCAAGCTCGACACTGAGGCGCGGATTCAGAATTTCTCCAAGGGTATGAAGCGGCAGGGCGCGCTGATTCTGGCGCTGTCGACCCGTGCCCATTATTTCTTCTTTGACGAGACGTTTGACGGTCTGGATCCGGTCATGCGCTCATTGGTGAAATCAGTGCTGTCCGAGGACGTCGCGCAGCGCAGCTCAACCGTCCTTTTAACCTCGCATAACCTGCGGGAGCTGGAAGATCTGTGCGATCACATGGGCTTGCTTGTAGAAGGCCGGATCATGTTTGAAAGCGACATTGATTCGTTAAAAACCGAGATGTTCAAGGTTCAGATCGCGCTGCCGGACAAAACGTTCGACCGCGATGAATTCCGTCAGCTCAAGGTGCTGTATTACAAGAAAAGCGGTTCGATCGCAACGATGATCGTCAAAGGCGACCGTGAGCTGGTCACCGACGTACTTCGCAGCAAGCAGCCGATCATCCTTGATCTGCTTCCGCTGTCGCTGGAAGAAGTGTTTATTTATGAAATGGAGGGATACGGCTATGAGTTCGATTCGCTCCGTCTTTAATTTTAAAGTATTCTGGCAGAACTTCCGCAGCGCGCAGGGACTGCTTCTGGTGGCGATGATCATCTACCAGGCCGGAATTTTAATCAACTGTTTTTCGCTCAGCCGCACGCCGGGAATGACCCGGGTCGTCGCGTTTTCCGAAATCTCGGGAATTATCAGTCTCTGCGCCTGTTTTCTGCTTCCGATCGCTGCCTGCGTGACGCTGTTTGATTTTCTTTTCAGCAAAAAGAAAAGCGACCTTGTGTTTTCCTCACCGATCCCGCGCAAAACGCTGTACTGGTCCAACTGGGCCGGGGGCATGATTTTTCTGTTGATCAACGTTTTGATCGCTTCGCTGATGCTGCATGTCACGCTGCTGCGCAATCCGCAGCTGATCGTCGAAAATGGCGTCGTGATCCGGTTTCTGATCTTATGGGGCTTAAGCATGATGATGGTGTATTCGTGCTGCTGCCTGGCGGTGTCGCTGACCGGCAACCGGTTTGTGCAGTTTGTGCTGGTCGCGGTGCTGACGTTATTGCCAGGGTGGTTCCACTATACGTTCCAGACGCAGTTTTACAATTATGATCAGCTGTCCCAGGTTGACTATTCAAGTCAGAAAGCGACGGAAACGCTGACCAATCCTTATTCCATGCGGATTGTGCAGGATGAGGGAAAAGTGGATACGCTGCCATATATCGCTTTCGATCAGTTGATCAGCAGTCTTTCCGGGATGCGTCAGTCGTTCAGGGTGACGGATTACAACAACCACACAGCGTTCAGTTACAGCCGCTGCTGGATCATGCTGATCAATCTGCTTGCCGCCTCGGCGTTGGGCAGCTGGGCGTTTATCCGGCGCAAGGTCGAGGTAGCGGAGACCTCCTTTATCAGCGAAGCCGCGCATGAAGCGGTGCGGATTGCGGCGTTTGTGCCGATTTTCTACACGCTGGGCATGAAAGACTGGGTTTCGGCAGTTTTATATGCCGGAATCTTGTTGATTTTATATCATCTTTACGATTATCTGGCGCGGCGCGAATTCATCAGCCTGCGCAGGACGCTGATCAGTTTTCTGGCGGTCGTGGCGATCGCGGCACTGATCCGTTTTCCGATGCGGATTCTGGTCCGCCGGGAAGCATCGCGGCAGATTTCAATCGAAGACGTCAGCGCAGTCGCGCTGGCCCCGGCCTCCACGCTGGGATCGCGTCAGCATGAGGCGCTTTTACAGCTCAAACTGGACGATCCGGAGCTGATCCGGCTGGTTTTTCAAAGCAATGTCAACAGCGAATACACCGAAGGTTCAATTCATATGATCGTCCGGTTTTACCAGGGCCGCGGCTACTCTGATTTCTACGTTAACTTCGCGCCGGAACAAATCCCGCAGCTGGAAACGCGGTTAGGCGCCAACGATCAATATCAGCTGCTTTACCGCAGCCTCGATCCGCAATCGGTCTACTGGATTGAAGCCAACGGGATTTCGGCCGGTCTGGATAAAGCCGAGGTCGATCAGCTGGTCGCACAGCTGCAGCAGGAACAACAGCAGCAGAATTTTGCCGATCTGCTGCATGAAACAAAACAGATCGCCTGCCGTCAGTCCGACGAGTCCTATTGCTTTTTAAGCCTGACGCTGGTCTCGTTTGAAAACGGCGAGCGGACGGAACAGAATGTCGATCTGCTTCGTTATCAGTCGGTATTTCAGCTGTACAGTTCGTTTGTCAACCAGCAGTTTTTAAAAACCTATGCCGATAACGTGCGCTTTCTGAATTTTTACAGCATGTACGACAATCAGCTCGAACAGATCCGGCAACAAACCGATTTGGATTATGAAAGTTTTAATCTCCGGCTGTCTCAATGGCTGAACGAGAATCTGCCGACTCAGCTGCAGAAAGCGCCGCTCTCTTCAGAAGAATTCCTGTCGATCACCTATTATGATTCTCAGCGGCAAAGTCAGGGGGCAATTTTTATCGAGAAGAACGAGAAGTGGCAGGAATTTGTCAGCTCATTAATTCAACCTGAATAAAATTCACTTAAAATTCACATCGTCAGGGTAAAATAAAAAAGAAATCAGGAGGTGCATCCCAATGGTCAAAATCTTGGTGGTCGACGACGAGCAGCGGATTCGCGAGATGATCCGCAAATATGCGGAATACGAGGGCTTTGCGGTGGATGAAGCCTGCGACGGTCTGGAAGCGGTCGACAAGGCGCTGAAGGAAAACTATGATCTGATCGTCATGGATATCATGATGCCGAATCTGGACGGTTTTTCAGCGTGCCGGGAAATCCGCAAAACGCATGAAACCGTACCGGTTATTCTGTTGTCGGCATTGGGCGAGGAATACGATAAAATTCATGGATTCGATTTGGGCGTCGACGATTACGTTGTCAAGCCGTTCTCGCCGAAGGAGCTGATGATGCGGATTCACGCGATTTTAAAGCGGACCTCCCAGAGCGAGAAAAAAGAGCTGATCAAGATCAACGATCTGACGATCGACTTCACCGGGCGGATTGTGAAGATCAAGGATGAGAAACTGAATTTATCGCCGAAGGAATATGATCTGTTATTCTATCTCGTTAAAAACCGCGGGATTGCGCTGACGCGGGAGAAGCTGCTTCAGAATGTCTGGGGCTATGACTTTTTCGGCGATGAGCGGACGTTGGACACGCATATCAAGCTGCTGCGTAAGAATCTGCGGGAATACAGCCGCTACATTACGACGCTCAGAGGGGTAGGCTATCGTTTTGAAAACGGAAACTAGTCTGCAATGGAAGCTCGTTAAATATCTTCTGGCGTTTGTGATCGCGCTGTTAGCGCTGCTATGGCTGTTTCAGGTCGTTTTTCTGGACAGTTTCTATCAGCGGTTTAAGATCGAGGGCATTGAAAAGATCGGAAATACGCTGGCGGCGAATCTGCAGAGCGAGAAGTTTACGGAAATTGTCGCTCAGCAGGCCCGCCAGAACGACGCATGCATCCGCGTGCTGCACGGCATCTATCAGATTCAGACGACCAATACGATGGGCTGCCAGATCTATAATCTCAAGAACAGCGATATCGCTCATTACATCGCGTTAGCGGAGGCCAATGGCGGCGATTATCTGGATATTCAGTCGGAGCAGGTTGTCAGTGAACTGCCCAACGGGAGTTTGCTTTTTTCGAATAAACAAGGATCGCGGAATTTGATTTACTTTAAAATTGTTGAGGACAACAGCGCGCTGAAAACGATCATTATGGTCAATACGCATATCTCCCCGGTCAATGCGACGACGGAAACGCTGCGCACGCAGCTCAGCTATATCGCGCTGATCGTCATCATCGCTTCGCTGGGACTGGCCTATCTGATGTCCCGCAAGATTGTCAAACCGATCGTCAACATCAATCAGAGCGCCCGGCAGATGGCGGAGGGAAATTATGATATTGTCTTCACCGGCCGGGGGTATAAGGAAATCACACAGCTTAATGATACGATGAATCACACGACGCGCAAGCTGAAGGAAGTAGATCAGATGCGCCGGGATCTGATTGCCAACGTCTCGCATGATCTGCGCACGCCGCTGACCATGATCAGCGGATATGGCGAAATGATGCGCGATCTGCCGGGTGAAAACACGCCTGAAAATGTTCAGGTTATCATCGACGAAGCGCACCGGCTTTCCAATCTGGTCAACGATCTGCTGGATCTGTCGAAGCTGCAGGAAAAGAAGATAGAGCTGCATGTCCGGAATTTTGATCTGACGCAGTTGATCGAAACGGTGCTGCACCGATATGAAAAGTTTACGACACAGGACGGCTTTGATATTCAGTTTCAACACACCGAATCTGTTGTGGTCAACGCCGACCCGGATCGTTTAGGTCAGGTCTTGTATAATTTCATTAACAACGCGATCAACTATTCGCTGGAGGATAAACGGATCGTAATCCGTCAGACAATCGTCGATGGTCAGGTGCGCGTGGAAGTGGAAGATCATGGCGAAGGGATCAGCGAAGACAAGCTGAACTATATCTGGGACCGGTATTACAAGATTGATAAGACGCATAAGCGTTCCAGCGCCGGCAGTGGAATCGGACTGGCGATTGTGCGGGAAATTCTGGAGCTGCACCAGGCCCGATACGGCGTGCGCTCCCAGGTCGGTCAGGGCTCGGTGTTCTGGTTTGCGCTTCCGCTTGCGGCGTCTGCGCCGCAGGAAAAGTGTGCTTCGGAACATTCCTGACAGGTTGACTGAAATGTTTGTCAGTATTTGTTTCAAAATAAAGATCAGTTTTGACGCAGGCGCCGTGAACGAGGGCCTGCGTTTTTTTCTCCTTGCCGTCTTGAAGTGTGCCGGCGGCGATTGACAGCTGTGCCGCGGCTTGTTACAATGAAACAAAAAAGGTAACTTGTTACCTGTAAAAGGAGAACAACATGGAAATTTCCGATTTGGTGAGGCGCTTTTCCGATACGCCCGAACATCAGCGAAAAGCGATCTTCAGCCAGCTGATGATCGCCGCGAACCGGCTTCAGACAGTTTTTGATCATGAAATACCGCAGGTTACGTTGAAACAGTTCATGCTTTTAACAATGGTCCGGCAGTCTGATCAGCAGCTGACCCTCACGCAGTCAGGCAAATTGTCAGGCTGTTCGCGTCAGAATGTGAAAAAGCTGGCGGAAGCGCTGCAGCGAAAAGGATTTGTTTGCGTGCATCCTGACGCCGCAGACAGCCGCGCCTCACGGATTGAACCCACGCCGGCGCTGGAGGCTTATTTTAATTCGCTGAGCACTTTGTTCCAACAGCGGCTGGCGACGTTGTTCGCGGATTTCAGCGAAGCGGAAACGGAACAGCTTTTTCAGCTTTTGGTTAAATTAGCGGCGGGAATCGACGCGCTGGAAGGAGAACGGGCATGAAAAAAGTTCTGGTTCTGGTTCAATCAAAGTACGGCGCTTCGCGGCAATATGCCAGGTGGCTGGCGGAACGGATAGCCAGCGATCTGGCGGAAACAAAAAATTTTGATCCGAAAAATTTTGATCGTTATGCAAGAATCGTGCTGGTGGGCGGCGTGTATGCTGGAACGGTGGCCGGCGTAGATTTTCTGAAAAAACACCGGGCGCGTTTAAACGGGAAGATGATCGCCGTATTTGCGGTGGGCGCCAGTCCGGCGGATGCGGACGAACTGAATCGGATGCAGCATTGGCTGAACGAAAGGCTGCCGGATGCGGCGTTATTTTACGGCCGGGGGCGTTATGATGAACAGCAGATGAATTTTATGGACCGCACGCTGTGCCGGATGCTGAAAAAATCACTGCTTAAAAAAGATCCGGCTACTCTAAAGCCCTGGGCGCGGGCAATGCTGGAAAGCGAAGTGCGGGGGGCTTGCGACTGGTGCGATCCGAACGCCTTGGAGCCGCTTTGTTCCGTCTTGAAGAATGAAATGAACGAATAAGATAAGACTGCGGCATGGGAGAGTGATCCATGCCGCAGCCGTTTGATTCCAGAGAAAATGAAGGAAAATAATTTATTGTTTTTGTCCGGGATGGCGATGGTCCGCCGGCTTGCGCAAAAGCAGCGAGCGCAGCTTTGTGCCGTCGTAGGGATAAAGCGGATAGCAGTAGTTGCCTGACAATGTGTCGATCTTCAGCATCAGCATGATGATTGCGGCAGTTCCCAAAACCAGCCCCCACGGGCCGAACAGCGCGATCAGAATCAACAAGCTCATCCGGAAGAATTTGAAGCTGTACCCCAGTTCAAAGCTGGGCTGGGCATAATTGCTCAGCGCCACAAAGGCCATATATAAAATGACCTCGCCGTTAAACCAGCCGGTGCTGACGGCATATTCGCCCAAGATCACTGCGCCGAGGATGCTGAAGGCGCTGGATAAAGACGAAGGGGTGTTTAACGACGCCAGCCGCAGACCGTCGATCATCACCTCAATGATCAACAGCTGCGCTAATACCGGAATTGCGGCACTTTGTTCGATCAGGATGAAATGCAGATTTTCCGGCAGCAGCCAGGGACAGCGCAGCGCCAGATACCAGCAGGGCGTAAAGAATAACGTCAGGAAAAAGATCAGGATCCGCACCAGTTTTAAATACGTTCCGATCAAAGGCGGAAAGTAATAATCATTGGCTTCCTGAAAGAAATCGAAGAAATGCGTCGGCAGAATCATCGCTGAGGGCGTGTTGTCTGTCAGCACGATCAGATTGCCTTCAAGGATACTGGCGCTGGCAGTATCGGGGCGCTCGGTAAAGCGGATCCGCGGCAGCGGGTTGAGCCATTGCCTGGGCAGCAGACATTCCGCCAGACTTTCCTGAGACAGACTCAGACCATCAACCTCGGTGTCATTCAGTTTCGTCCGTACCTTCTCCAGCAGTTTTCGATCAACCTTGTCGCTCAGATAGCACAGCACGACATCGGTTTTGGACCGGCTGCCAACCTGAACATATTCATAGATCAGTTGCGGATCGCGGATCCGCCGGCGGATCAAAGCAGTATTGAAGATGAGCGTTTCAACGAATGCATCACGCGAGCCGCGCAGCACGCGGTCATCCTCCGGTTCCTGCATCGAGCGCACCGGATAGCTGCGGGCGTCGATCAGCACCGCTTCCTGCGCGCCCTCGGCCAGAAACAACAGCGTTCCGCTCAACACGGCGTCAACTGCTTTGGCCAGATCGGTCGTGCCTTCCACTTCCAGATAGGGGATCTGTCGGGCCAGCCAGCCGCTGACAGAAGCCTCCGCCAGCGGATCCAGCTTCATCATGTGCTCCATGATTTTCTCCATTACTTCGTCCTTGGCGAAGCCGTCGATAAAGATCAGCTCGCCCTGACCTTGCTTGAGATCAAAGACGGTGCTGACGCAGTCAAAGCTCTCCTCAATCGGCAGCCGCCGGTGCAGATCGGCGGAGAACTCGACGGTGAAAGCGCTTGATTTTTCCAAAAAAATCACCTCGTTTCCAGTATTCCCAAATCTGCGGTTTTCTTGCGGGGAAATTCCTTGTCAAACGGAAAACCGGTGCTATAATAAAACAGGTTTTAAGAAAAGAGGGACGTTGTATGGAATTATTATTTTTTGTCATGAATCAGATTGATAAATTAGATCAGCTGCTGAAAGACTTATCGAATGAAAAGAAATTCAGCGCGACGATCATCGACAGCGCGGGGATGGCGCGGCTGTTGGCGGATCACGATTATCTGTTCGGCTCGCTGCGAGCGCTGTTAAACAACTCGCAGGTCAACAGTAAGACGATCTTCATGGTGCTCAATCATGAGGATGTCGAACACGCGGTGCAGATCATTGAGAAGAACGTCGGCAATCTGGACGAGCCGAACACGGGCGTCGTCTTCACGGTGCCGGTCAGCTATGTTAAGGGCATTGTGAAGAAGGGGTAATCACGATGCAGCAGTTAATGAGTTTAGCGATCCTGCTGCTGACGGGATTGGTTTTCGGCCGGCTGATGAAGCTGGTTAAAATGCCGAACGTCACCGGCTATCTGATCGGCGGTCTGATCGTCGGTCCATCCATTTTAAATCTTGTGCACGCCGATGCGCTCAGTCAGCTCGGCTTTATTTCCAGCGTGGCGCTGGGCTTCATCGCCTTTTCAATCGGCAGTGAATTCAAGGCCAGCTATTTCAAACGCGTCGGCATGACGCCGATCGTCATCGCGATTCTGGAAGCGATGGTGGCGGTCGTGCTGGTTATCGCCTCGCTGATCGCCTTCGGTTTTGATCCGGCATTCTCGTTTGTGCTGGGAGCCATCGCGGCGGCGACCGCGCCGGCGGCGACGATCATGGTCATCCGCCAGTATCGTGCGAAGGGGCCGGTGACGGAAACGCTGCTGAGCGTCGTCGCGCTGGACGATGCGGTTGCGTTAATCGGCTTCGGTATCGCGGTGGCGATCGCCCAGATGATCGAAAACCCGGGCAGCGGTAATCTGATGATGCAGCTGATGGATCCGGTGATCGAGATTCTCGGTTCGCTGGGCAGCGGCGCCGTTCTGGGTTTTCTGATGTTGATTCCGCTGAAGTTTTTTCATGATGAAGATAACCGGCAGGCGCTGATCTACGCGTTTATCTTCATTGCGCTGTTTGTTTCCAGCACGTTTGGCTTCTCGGATCTGCTGACGTGCATGGCGATGGGCGCGGTCTTTGCGAACATCTCTAACGAAAGCGACAAGGTCATGGCGATTGCCGACCGCCTGACGCCGCCGATCTTCATGGCGTTCTTCGTCCTTTCCGGGGCGGATCTGAAACTGAGCATCCTGCCTTCGATCGGCCTGGTCGGTATCATTTATGTCGTCATGCGTGTGGTCGGCAAATTCTTGGGCGCCTGGGCAGGGGCAAAGATCATGCATGCCAGCGAACCGGTGCAGAAGTATCTGGGCTGGGCGTTATTGCCGCAGGCCGGCGTCGCGATTGGTCTGACCGTCGTCGCGCAGACCGTTGTGCCGCAGTACGCGGAAACCGTGCGGGCAGTTGTCCTGTGCGGTACCCTGATTTATGAACTGATCGGCCCAAGCGTGTCCAAGTGGGCGCTGACGCAGGCGGGCGAGATCGTGGAATAAGAATGAAGCAGAGCGTTCGTTTTGAGACGATGTTCTGCTTTTTCTCTGCGGGAAAGAAAAAGAAATCCGAAATCGTGATCGGATTTAAGCGGAAAGACGTGACAAACAGGATGGAACATGATAAATTTTTAACCATGAGGTGAATGGGTATGAAAGAACAATGCAAGACATGGGTTAAGCAGCATCTTGACGAAGGGATGGAGCTGGTCAAGACGATGTATGAGCATCCTGAACTGGGCGATCAGGAATTTGAATCAATGGCGCTGCTATGCGAAAAACTGGAACAGCTGGGGTTTGCGGTGGAGCGCAGCTATCTGCTTCCAACCGGCTTCATCGGCCGTTATGATTCCGGAAAGCCGGGACCCAAGATCGCGTTTTTATGCGAATATGACGCGCTGCCGGAGGTCGGCCACGGCTGCGGCCACAACCTGATCGCGGCGATCGGCGTGCTGGCGGGCGGTGCTTATAAAGCGGTGATCGATCAGTTGGGCGGAGAAGTTCGGGTAATCGGGACGCCGGCCGAGGAAAACTTCGGCGGCAAGGTGCGGATGGCCGAGAAGGGCTGCTTCGACGATCTTGATGCGGCGATGATGATCCATCCGGGCACGGAAAACCGGCTGGGCGGCAGAACCAACGCGCTGATGCCGCTGAAATTTGAATTCTTTGGCAAAAACGCACACGCCTGCCACCCGCAGGAAGGCCGCAGCGCGCTGGACGCGGCGGTCAATACGTTTGTCGCAATCAACATGCTGCGGCAGTTTATGGAACCGGGCAGCTTCATCCATGGCATCGTCAAGGACGGTGGGGAAGCGGCCAACGTCATCCCGGCCTACGCGTCGCTGGAATACTATTTCCGCGCGCCGACGATGGCGGAGGCGAAGGCGATGTCGCAGCGGGCGGTGGAGTGCGCCGAGGGGGCTTGCCAAATGGCCGGGACGACCCTGAAAACAAGCATGTACGAATGTCCGTACGAAGACAATAAAATCAATTATACTCTGTGCAGTTTGCTGGAAAAGCAATATGTGGAACTGGGGTTAAGCGACATCCAGCCGGTCGACGAGGTGCCGGGCGGTTCCAGCGATATCGGCGCGGTCAGCTACCGCTGTCCGGCGCTGCACGGATATATCCAGATCTGCGGATGTGAAGTGACCGGTCATTCCCGCGAGATGGCGGCCGCGACGATCAGTCCGCAGGGGTGCGCCGGATTGGAAAACGGCGCCAGCGCGCTGGCGATGTGCGCGGTTGAGCTGGCCTCGGATCCGCAGCTGCTGCGGCAGGTCAAGGAAGAATTCGCGCGTTAAAGCGTTTCAATTTCACATTCCAGAACGACGGAGGTCTGAGCGAAGACCTCCTTTTGTATGTGCGCGACCAACGCCGTGACATCGCCGCTGGAAGCCTGATTGCGGTTGATGATAAAGCCGGCGTGTTTTTCCGAAACCTGCGCGCCGCCGATCTGTTTACCTTTGAGGCCGCACTGGTCGATCAGGGCCGAGGCGTAATGACCGGCGGGGCGCTTAAACACGCTGCCGGCGCTGGGATAGTCCAGCGGCTGCCTGGCGGTGCGGCGGGCCATTGTTTCTTCCATCAGCGCTTTGATTTCCTGGCGGCGGCCCGGCGTCAGGCGAAAGGTGGCGCTGATTAGCACGTGGTTCTGATCGTTGAGCAGACTGGCGCGATAGGCAAATTGCAGCTGATCGCGGGTAAAGGTTTTTTCCTCGCCCTCAACTAAAACTTGCGCGGATTCCAACATTTCCGAAAGCTCTGTGCCGAAAGCGCCGCTGTTGTTGTGCAGCGCGCCCCCGACGCTGCCGGGAATTCCATACAAACGTTCCAGCCCGGATAATTCCGCCTGCATCGCGCCGTCGCACAGCCGCTTGATCGTGAGTCCGGCGTCCGCCCGCAGCAGCGTGCCTTCCCGCCTCAGTCCGGCCCAGTTGGACCGCAGCAGGATGATCATCCCCGGATAGCCGGCGGTTGGGATCAGAACGTTGCTGGCCTGACCTAAAATCCGGTAGGGAATTTCCGCCCGCGCCGCACAAACCACACAGTCCCGCAGCTTGGCAGCAGTGTCGGGCAGTGCGACTAACTCCGCCGGCCCGCCGATATGAAACGACGTGTACGGCGCCATCGTCACCCGCCGCTGCAGTTCAATATTTTTCTGTTGAAGCTCCTGAATCAGATTTAAGTCAATACGCATAGTCTCTCTCCTTTAAAAATGTTAGAAGTTTACGGCTGAATTCTGGGCAGACATCCTTAAAGATGATATAATAATAAAAATGATCTAACCGAAATGAAGGATGTGTGTTGAATGGAGTCCTATCTTTATACGGCAGTGAACAACGAAGGAAAAAAAGTACGGGGCGAGAAGCGGGCGGAAGACGTCGTGCATCTCTACTCGCTGTTGAATAACGAAGGGCTGTATTGTCTCAACGCCCACCGCAAGGCACAATGGGAAACCCAGACGGTAAAACCGAAAAATCAGGAGCTTTCTCTGATGTGCAAGCAGCTGTCAGCGATGTTAAGCTCGGGGATTCCGTTAGTCAACGCCCTGGAAATGCTGCGGCAGAAAAGTGATAAGAAGAAAATGAAGAAGCTGTATGCTCAGCTGGTCGAGGAAGTGCGCAAAGGCTCTTCGCTGACGCTGGCGATGAAGCAATGTCAGCAGGCGTTTCCGCCGCTGTTGATCTATCTGGTGCAGGCTGGAGAGATGAACGGAACGCTGGATTCGGTCATGGAGCGCATGGCGGGGCATTACGACAAAGAATATAAGCTGCGCAACAAGGTCACCTCTGCTTTAATCTATCCGATTATGCTGCTGGTGGTGACCGTTGCCGTCATCCTTGCGCTGATGACTTCCGTTGTGCCGAGCTTTTTGAGCATGGTCGGGGATATGGAGCTGCCGTGGAATACGCTGCTGCTGATCTCCATGAGCAATTTCATCGTCGCTTACTGGCCGTTTCTGCTCTTAGGCGTGCTGGTGACGATCCTCGGTTTCCGGATGGCCTTGAAAGTGCCGGCAATCCGCCGGGGCTTCGATGAGATTAAAGTAAAATTTCCGGTGTTTGGAACGCTGAACCGGATCGTCGCAACCTCACGGTTTGCGCGGACATTTTCCTCGCTGTATTCCAGCGGAATTTCCGTCATTGATTCGCTGCAGGTATCCGGCGACGTCTTAAATAACAGCTATTTTACCGAAAAGGTGAACTGGATCTGTGAACGGGTGCGGCGGGGTGAGATGCTCTCCCGTTCGATTGAAGCTTCTGAAGCGTTCGATCCCTTGCTGAACTCGACGATGTATGTCGGCGAGGAATCCGGATCGCTGGAGGAAGTGCTGAATTCAATCTCGGATTATTACGATACGGAAGCGGATAACGCGACGCAGAAGATGGTCGCGCTGATGGAGCCGATCATGATCGTGATTCTGGCGATCATCATCTTCTTCGTTATTATTTCCATCATCATGCCAATTTATGATTCCTACGGGATGATCGCATAGCAGGGGGAAGCATTATGATACTATTGCATATTATGCAGCGGCATGCCGTTGTGGTTTGGGGAAAAGCAAAAAAACATGCGCTGGAGGTTCAGCGCACGCATTCCTGCGCGATTCCCGAAGGTTTATTGATCAACGGCTTTATCCAGAATGAAGAAGCCTTTGCCCAATGGGCGAAAACGATGGTTTCCGAGCTGGGACTCAAAGGCAAAAAAGTAACGGTGATTGCCGACAGCACGGCGGTGATCTACCGTCAGATCGAAACGCCGAAACTCAAGGCGAAGGCATTGGAAAAGAACCTCTATTTCAATTTGGCCCGCCAGATCGGCAACATCACAGAAAATACCGTTGATTACGCGATTTTGCCGCAGGCGGAAAACGGCAGCGAAAGTCTGACGGTCGTCGTCCCGCAGTCGTATGGCGATACTTACAGCAAAGCGCTGAAAGCGGCGGGCCTCAAGCCGCAGCGGATGATCACCTCGACGCTGGCGTTAATCCAGGCGGGAATGCGGTTAAATGAAGAAAAGACCGCGATTTATTCGTGGTGTTCGGACGAAGTCTGCACGTCGGTTTTATTCAATAACGGCCGCTTCATGTTTTCCAACGTGTTCCGCTTTGATCGCAATCAGACGCCGCTGGCCGTCATGAACGAGCGGATTTCCCAGCTTGTCCAATTCCAGCGGATTAAGAATCCCGATTCGCCTGTGGAGCTGGTGCGGGTCGGTGTGCCGGAGAACGCCGAGTCAATCGCCGGCGAGCTGACGCAGCTGCTGCGGCTGCCGACCGAGATCTTCCCGGCAGTCAGCGGCTTGAGCGCATCCGAGGTTTCCTCGCAGGTCTGCGCGGTATATGGTCTGGCGATGCTGGCGCGGCCTTACGACCTGTTCAGGGGAATTGATCATCAGCGCTATACCGAGGCTTACCAACGGCGCCGCAGCCTGCGCGTGATTCTCGGGCTGTTTGTCGTTAACGCCTTCCTTCTTGCGATCCTTTGCTATCGGCAATTCGCTTTGAATCAGATTGAGGACAACGCGATCAGGCAGGTGCAGGCGCAGCTGCAGCTGCCCGAGCGGCTGCAGCAGTATGACGACGCGCTGATGCTGTCGAGTGAAAATACGCTGACCCGTCAGCAGATTGAAGACGCGCTTCAGGTGCTGCAGTACAGCGAACAGACTGAACAGTTTTCCAAGACGCTGTTCGAGCAGATTCAGGCGCTGCGTCCCAAGGACGTTGCGATCAGCGGACTGCAGGTTCAGGATGGTCTGGCCGTTCAGCTGACCTGTATGGCAGGCAGCCGGCTTTCCCCATCCCAATACGCGCAGGATCTGCGTTCGACAAACTGGTTTGCGGATGTGAATTATACCGGCTTTACCTATAACGAAAGCAAGAAGAACTACAATTTCCTGATCACATTGACGCTGAAAGGGGTGGACGCGGAATGAAACTCTCTGAACGTGAGAAAATCTTACTGGTCGTCCTGGCGTTTATGTTATTGAACGTGATTGGCATTCAGTTTATTTTGACCCCGATGCAGCAAAAATATGAGGATTTAGTCAGTGAGCGCGCTCAGATTGAAGACGAGCTGGCGCAGCAGCAGCTGATGATCGACATGCTGGACGCCTTGAATCAGGATCATGAGGATCTGGCGGTTCAGCTGCAGAATCTGGCCGACCGCTTCGTGCCGCCGAAGTATTCGGAATTGAAGGACGAATACCTGTATGAAACGATGGCCGATTTTATTAAACAATGGGATTCTCTGACGATCTCGGATCTGACCTATGCGATGCTTCCCGGCAGTGAACATGCGTTAAGCGTCGTGCTGATGGTGGAAGCGGATTTCACGGTCACCGGTTCGATGGACCAGATGATCGGCGCGATGGACAAAATCCAGCAGCTGCCGCAGGTCATTTCAATTACGTCCCTGTCGGTGAACGAGAAAGAAAAGCAGATGCAGGGTTCGTTTCATATCCAGTTCTACACGTTTAACGATTAACTAAAGAGAAAGGGGGCGTCGCAATGCGGTCAAAACAGGGAAGCACATTGTTGCTGACAATTTGTCTTTTTATGGTGTTTCTGATTTTTGCCGCCGCTCTGATTCCTCTTTCCCGCCGGGCTTTTCAGCAGACGGCCGCGGACGTGACCCAGCAGCAGGCGGATTATATTGCCCAAAGCGCAGTGGAGGCGCTGATCACGCAGCTGGATGAAGAAAGTCTGCGGCAGACGCTGATCAAGGTTGTACAAAGAACTCAAGATCAGGTTGTGAGTGATTGGGCCAGCTATGGCGACCGTGGCGAATACCGATATGTGATTACACTGGATCCGTTCTATGAATCGCATGAGTATTTTTTATGGGAAAAGCAGCATCTTCTCATCAGCGCGCAGTCGAAATATGAAGGAAAGACGTCCCAGATGACGGCCGTCGTGCAGGCAACAAAATACATGAATCAGTTCTTTGATCCCAACGGGATCGAAAGAGAGATTACCGGTAAGGATGGCCTGTCGAAACGCGCCGTCCTGATTAACGAATGCCGGATTCCAACGGATCATTCGGCCAGCTTCTGGATCAATGCGATTTCTGATTTGACGCTAACGCAGCAGAACGTAAACGGAAACATCAGTTCTGAAGATGAAAAAACCGATGAATTACAGAAAAATCTGGATCCGAAAGTTGTCTTAATTTACCGGAACATTAAGAATCCTGTGGTCACCGGCCATATTGACGGCAATGTCGTCTTAGAACCGGCTGAATACACAAAAGCGACGATTGGCAGCGATACACCGGGAGAAGTCGTCATCGACGGCGACGTCATTTGTAAAGGCGATCTTGTGTTGAAGAATGCCACGGTGACGGGAGCGATCTATTATACCGGCAGCTTTAAATCGGAGAACGCTTCTTATACTGGGGAAATTCGGCAAATTCAATCCACAGACGCTCTTTTTGAAAAGTATCTGTTTCATCTTTCGGTAATCCCCAGAAAAATAGAAAGCATTGAAGGCTATCGTAAAGTTACTTCATCGGATGCCGAGATAGAGATTAAAATCACGGAGGATTCAGCGATATTTTATGAATTTTCAAATCCAGATCTGGAAAAATTACAGATTAAAAACGGAAAAACACTGGATATTTCGTTCGTTAATTTAGCCAAAATGCCACATCAGCTGATCGTTGAAAGCGAAAACAAATTTTATCGGCCGGTCTTTTTTATTGAAGATGAAAATCCCGTGCTCAGCGATCAGGTCTCGACGAATCTGTTGAACAGCGAAAATATTATCCTCGTTTTTACCCATCCGGTTCGAATTCAGGGTGACGTCAATGTGAGTGTTTTTGCGCCCAAGATTATTTTTGAGGCTGAAAATATCACGATGAATGGTCGGCTGCAGGCTTGTGAGTTCGAGCACAGCGAACTTGTCAGCAGCGTCAACCTGAAGGCGAGAAATAATGCGGATATTTATGAGGTATTTAAATTAGGCGGAGCGGATGCCTATTATTTTGACCTGTACTATTATCAACCATAAGGAAAGGAGGGATCTGCCATGAATAAACGCGGCATGACTTTGTTGGAAATTGTGATCTCGTTAGGCATTCTGGTGATCATCGTGACTTCGCTGACGAAGGTTTTTACTTCCGGCGTATCCTTGACGATGGAATCGGACAGCCTCAGCCGCAGCGAGTTAAAAGTGCGCAAGGCGATTGCAGGTGAAAAAATTGCCGGCGTTAAAATCACGCCGCAGGACGCGTCGCTGACCTTCTCGCTGGATGGACAAAGCTATTCCATTTCCGGACAAATGAAGACATATTCCGATGCTAAGGGGCGTGTTAATTATCGTTATTTTGAGGCGGATCCTTCATGAAGAAGCGTGGGTTTACGCTGATTGAGATGGTGTTGGTCGTCGGGTTGTTAACGACGCTGGTGATTGGCTTGACCGCGATCTTCAGGCCGATGATCGCAACCTATCAGAAAAGCGCGCTGCAGACCGATCTCAAAGACAAAGCGCAAATTCTGATCGAACAGATCAGCAAGCCGATGCAGACCGCGAAATCCCTTGTCAGTGAAAAGAAATCAATTACAGAATTTAAAGATGAATATGGCCGAAACTTTCTTGTTTACAGCATTGTCAACGGTCAGCTGCAGGTCTGGGATTTTCCAGGGGGGACGCCAAAAGCGCTGTATTCTCCAGATTTTTACAACGGTTACAAAGTGGATATCAAGCTGTCCACAGCGACAAAAGATTATGACAGCGATACGACGACGGTGAAAATCGTTCTGATCTTCAATAAGAATGGTGAAAAATATCGCGCGGAATCAGCGGTCGAATGTATGAATATTGATTATGGCCGCCAGGATTTCAGCATTGTCCTGTCAGAGGGCTATATCGCGATAGAAAGGTAGGCGCAGACAAGTGAAAAATCTTCCGATCGGCCAGCTGCTGCTGGAACAGGGTTACATTACAGAGGAACAGCTGAACAGCGCGCTGGCGCATCAGAAAGCACATCCCGGCAACCGTCTGGGCGACGTCTTAATTGAATTAGGCTATATTACGGAAGAAAAGAAGCTGAAAGCGTTGAGCGTGCGTCTGAACGTTCCGGTCTACGAAGGCTTCCAGATCAATGTCAGCAGCGATATCGTGCGGCTGATCTCCGAAGACGTTGCGAAGAAGTATCAGGTCATGCCGTTGGAAATCAAGAACAACGCTTTGCAGCTGGCGACCAGCGATCCACTTGACTTCTATGCACTGGAAGATATCAAGGCTTCCTGCGGTATTCCGGTATCTCCGGTCTTAGCTCCGAAGGAAATGATTGAGAATGCGATCCGGCGGAACTACGCGCAGGCCAATGTCAGCAGCGCGATCGACGAAATTGAGAAGGATCTGACGGAAGATCAGGACTTGGCGCTGAACGATGAGCTTTCCGAATTGACGCAGCGAGTCGATAACGCGCCGGTCGTCAAGTTTGTCAACAACATGATTCGTCAGGCTTATGAAACAGGGGCGAGCGACATTCATATCGAACCGTTTGAAATGACGACGGTGATCCGCTTCAGAACCGACGGTGTTCTGCATGAATTCACGCGAATCGCGAAGTCCGTGCATGAGGCTTTGATTACGAGAATCAAGATTATGGGGAACATGAACATTGCGGAAAAACGAATCCCGCAGGATGGTCATATTGAAAGTCAGATCGACGGCAAGAGTCTGGATATCCGTTTATCCTCGCTGCCGACGGTTTATGGCGAAAAGATGGTCATCCGTCTGCTGGGCCACAGTCTGCAGCAGCTCACAACGTTAAAAGATCTTGGCCTGCAGCAGAAAGACTATGATCTGATGGAGTCCATGATTCATCAACCTTACGGCATTCTGTTGTTTACCGGCCCGACCGGCAGCGGCAAAACCACGACGCTGTATGCTATTTTAAATGAACTGGCAAGAGAGGAAGTCAACGTCATTACGATTGAAGACCCGGTTGAAAAACGAATGATGGGCATCAATCAGGTTCAGGTCAACGCTAAGGCCGGATTAACCTTTGCTTCAGCCCTGCGTTCCATTCTGCGGCAGGACCCGGATATCGTCATGATCGGCGAAATCCGAGATGAAGAAACCGCGGAAATCGCCGTCCGTTCAGCAATCACCGGCCATTACGTTTTATCTACCATTCATACCAATGACAGCGCCACGGCCATTGCCCGTTTGAAAGACATGAAGGTGGAACCTTACCTGCTGTCTTCTTCCGTTGTCGGGATCGTTGCCCAGCGTTTAGCCCGTCAGCTATGTCCGCATTGCAAGGAGCAGGTCATGCCTACGCCGGAACAAAGTCAGCTGCTTGGCGGCTATACCGGACCGATCTACAAACCTCATGGCTGCGCCCGCTGCAATCAGACCGGATATAAAGGACGGACGGCGTTATTTGAAATCCTTCCGCTGACCGCTGAGATCCGCGATTTGATCGTCAGCTCAAATGATACGAATAAAATTAAAGAGTCCGCTATCAAAGCCGGTATGACAACGCTGTCGGAGGAAATGGTGAAGATGATTATCAAGGGACAGACGTCGATGGAAGAAATGCTGCGGGTCATCTATACGATTTAATTCGGAATCCTAATTGGATTATTACAAAAAACTTAAATTTTTTACACGGTTATCATAACTCTTTTACAATAACCGTGATATAATGATAGTGTTCAATATGAAAGGAATATTAAAATTATGAGGAAGAGTGCAAAGAACAACAAGAAAGGTTTTACCCTGATTGAATTGATTGTCGTCGTCGCTATTTTGGTCGCTTTGATGTTGATGTTGGTGCCGAAGCTGACAGGATTTACAGAAGATGCGACAAGAACTGCAAATCAGGCCAATGCTAGAGCAATCTATACGGCAATAGCAGCGAGTGATACTGCGGAAACAACTGGATTATATCCAGCTAATAAGAGAACAAAGCAAATTTGTTTATTTGAAGCACCAGCCGTTGAAAAAGATGTTAAAGTTTTCGAAGAATTTTGGGCAGATCCGGTAAAAACCGATATAAGGGATGTATGCAAGTATAATGGGACATCTGTTACTTGTGGGACAGATGAAAAAACTGCTGGTACCTATCCAGTTCCAGAAAATTAATTCTATTTGAGAGCGTAACCGCTCTCTTTTCTTTCTCCCCATTTCAGCGTACAATGAACAGTATAAATGAGGTGATCACGATGGATTTACAAGCTTGGATGGATCGGGGACGGGCAATGGACTGTACCGATTTACATTTGACGGTCGGCCTGCCGGTCGTGGCAAGAATGTTAGGGGAACTGACAATCATTGGGGATGAACCCTTAACAAAAGAAGACATCCATTCGATGCTGGCAACGGTCATGAACCGGACTCAGCAGGAAGAATATCAGAAAGGGGATCTGGACTTTGGATTCCAGGATGCGCATGGCTACAGCGTGCGTGTCAACGCTTATTATCAGAAAGGCAATCCATGCGCAGCGCTGCGTCTTTTGCGCAATACGATTCCTTCCTTTGATGATTTGATGATTCCGGAAGCCGTGCGCAAGCTTTCCACACTGCCGCGGGGATTGGTGCTGGTTACGGGGCCGACCGGAAGCGGAAAGTCAACGACGATGGCCGCCATGATCAATTCGATTTCGCATGAACGTAAAGCGCATATCATTACGATTGAGGATCCGATTGAATACCGCTTTGAACATGCGTCCAGCGTTGTTCATCAGCGTGAGGTCGGCGTGGATGTTTCTTCGTTTGCGGATGCGCTGCGCAGTGCGCTGCGTGAAGATCCGGAAGTTATTCTGGTCGGCGAGATGCGTGATTTTGAAACGATTCAGGCCGCGATCCGGGCAGCGGAAACGGGCCACTTGGTCATCTCCACGCTGCATACCAATTCGGCGGTCAGTACGATCGACCGCATTATCGACGTGTTTCCGGAAGCCCAGCAGGGCCAGATCCGTGTCCAGCTGGCAAGCGTGCTGAGAGGCGTCGTCACCCAGCAGCTGTTAGTCCGTCAGGATCAGCCGGGCCGGTTGGCGGCCTTTGAGATTTTACTGACCAACGATGCGATCGCATCCATGATCCGTGAAAACAAAGCGCATCAGATCAGCAGCGTCTTGCAGACAGGCCAGAAGGCCGGGATGCGGCAGATGGATTACGATCTGGCACGTTTGGTGCAGGAAGGGAAGATCTCTGAAAAAACAGCGCATGAGCGCTGTCTGAAGGAAGCTGATCTGCAGCAATACCTGTCTTACGCACCTTCGGCTTCGACGTATTACTTTTAAAAAAGACAGCTTGCGCTGCCATTTAGAACAAGGCGAGATAAGCCTGAATCAGAGCGTTGCCCCAAAGCACGCTGAGTGTCAGGCCGACCGCCAGAAAAGGACCAAAGGGAATTTCGGATTTCCGGTCCTTTTTTTTGCAGATCATCAGATACAACGCTGCGATCGCACCGATGAAACTGCTTAAGACAAACGCGGTTAAAACCAACGGCGCACCCAGATAAAACCCGGCGGCGCACATGATTTTTACATCGCCTCCGCCCATCGCGTTCAACCGCGACAGGATCCAGAACGGGACGCTGATGATCAGCGCGCCCAGAATCCGGCTGGGGATGGAGGCAGGCTCCAGCGCCAGGGCGATCACGGCGAGAATCAGAATGAAAACGGAAAGCCGGTCGGGGATTTCCATCGTATCCAGGTCGATCATGGCCATGACAATCAAGATCGAAAGAAACAAACAATGCAGCACGGCGGAGAACGTAGCCCCGTAATAGAAACCACACAGCGCATACAAAATTCCAGTTAAGCTTTCGATCAGCGGATAACGCGGCGAGATCGGCGCGTGGCAATAGCGGCATTTTCCCCGCAGCCCCAGCCAGCTGAGAACCGGAATCAGATCCATCGCGGACAAGGTGTGATGACATTGCGGACAGAAGCTGCGGCCTTTCGCCGTCGACAGCCGCAGAGGTAAGCGATAGATTGCGACGTTAAGATAAGAGCCGATCACCAGTCCAAATAAAAAGAAAAACAGAACGATTAACCATTCCATAACGAGTACCTGTTCATTCACGGACGGAGCCGTCCGCGATTAACCCTGCAGCCCCTGAGACTGACGTTCCATGTTTTCAACGACGATATCATGAATCTCGCCCAGGCCGGCACAATATTCCAGCACCTTCCATGGCGTATTGGTATGAAAGTGAATTTTGATCAATTCGTCGTCGCCGACGGCTAACAGACAATCGCCTTCGATATTCTCCGTGATGTAATCATGAATCGCATCTTCGGAAAGATGCTCGCCTTCAATTAAAAGCTGGGTGTCAAATTTAAATTCCAACATAACATTCTCCTTCGCCTGTTTTGGCGTTAATCTTATTTTACTCTGATTGGGAAGTCCGGGCAATCGTTCTGCAGAAGAAAGAAAAGAAGAAAAATAAGAATTGACAAGGATAGAAGGTCCCTCTATAATACATTTAGATAATTATCTAAATGAATGGAGGAGTGAGAAGTGGGGATGCAGGAGACCTTTAAAGCTTTATCCGATCCCACACGACGTGAGATTCTGGAGCTGTTAAAGAAGAAACGGCTGACCGCGGGTGAAATCGCCTCGCATTTTCAGATGACCAACGCGACGGTATCGCATCATCTGGCAGTGCTGCGGAAGGCGGATCTGATCAGCGATGACCGTGACGGCAAGTTCATCTATTATGAATTGAACATGAGCGTGTTTTCTGAAGTGCTGGGCTGGGCCTTAGGGTTCATCAAGGAAAAAGAGAGTGGGGATTGAGTTGAAAGCGTTCTTTAATTGGAAATTGTTAATTCTTCCGGCGCTGGCAGTCGTGATCACTTTGATCGTGTGGCCTGCTTTGCCGGAGATAATCCCGACGCATTTTGACGTTCAGGGACTGGCGGACGATACAGGTCCGAAAATCATGATCTGGATTTTCCCGGCGATGTTGTTTCTGCTTCCGGCACTCATGATGATTTCGCCGATGATTGATCCGCGGCGGCGTAATTACGAGAAATTTAAAAAGTCCTACGGCGTTATCCTGGGCGTGACGGAAGTCTTTCTGTTTTTGATGTACGGCTGGATTTTAGGTCAGATCTTCGGCGTGGCGTTCATTAATGGCGAATATCTGCTGCCGGTGATGACCGGTTTGATGTTTTTGGCGCTGGGCAACGTCATGCCGAAAATCAGGCAGAACTATCTGGTCGGCGTGAAGACGATCTGGAGTTTCGACGATCCCGATAACTGGAATAAAACCCAGCGCTTCGGTGGGTATTGCTTCTGCGTGGTGGGCGTACTGCTTCTGCTGAGCTGTTTTGCGCCGCTGGCCTGGCGGACGGCGGTCATCTTGATTTTGATTTTTACCGCGGCGCTGCTGCCGATGGGTTATTCCTGGCTGTTGTTCAGGAAAAAGGAAAAGGAGAAGTAAAATGCTGGAAATAAAAGGCTTAGTGAAGCGCTATGGCGCCAAGGCGGCGGTGGATCATCTCGATCTGACGTGCGAAAACGGCGAGATCTTCGGATTCATCGGTCCCAACGGCGCAGGCAAAACAACGACAATCAAATCGGTCGTCGGGATTCTGGACTTTGACGAGGGCGAAATTTGGATCGACGGGCATTCGATCCGTCAGGAACCGCTAGTATGCAAACAGAATCTCGCATATATCCCGGATAATCCGGATCTCTACGATATCATGCGGGGGGATGAATATCTCAACTTCGTAGCCGACATCTATCAGATTGACAAAGAAACCCGGACGAAGCGGATCCGGAAATATGCGGCATTGTTTGAGCTGGAAGGGGCGCTGGCAATGCCCATCAGCAGTTATTCGCACGGCATGAAGCAGAAGCTGGCGCTGATCAGCGCATTCTTGCACGAACCGAGACTGCTGGTATTGGACGAGCCGTTTGTCGGTCTGGATCCGAAGGCTTCCTTCTTATTGAAAAAACTGATGCGCGAGCATTGCGGCCGCGGCAATACGATCTTTTTTTCGACGCATGTGCTGGAAGTCGCGCAGAAGCTTTGCGATCATGTCGGCATCTTAAAAGATGGGCGTCTGGCGGCACTGGGGACGATGGAGGAAGTCACGGGCAACCAGTCGCTGGAACAGGTGTTCCTGGAGCTGGCCGATCATGAATAGAACGTTTGTCCTGATCCGGCTTTCGCTGAAGCAGCTGATCTGGCAGATGGCCCGCACCTTCGGCGGCCGGAAGAAATTCAGTTCCCTGCTGGTGCTTTTGGCGGCGGCGATGCTGATCGGATTGTCGGGCTTATACAGCTGGGCGATGATCGAAAGTGTGCCGGCGGAACTGAACATGCTGATCCCGCTGTCGATGCTGAGCGCAGCGTTCGGGTTGATTCTGGTTTTTGGTTTCTATCATGCTCAGGGGTATTTATTTGACTTTCAGGATTATGATCTGCTGGCAAGCATGCCGCTGACCCGAGGTCAGATCCTGATGTCCAAGCTGGTTGCTTTGATCGCGATGATGCTGATCTACAGCGCGTTTCTGACGCTGCCGATGATGGCGCTGTTTCAGCTGCGCTATGCGATGCCCGCGACATTTCTGCTTTATGGCCTGATCGGCCAGCTGTTTCTGCCGATCGTACCGATGAGCGTGGCGTGTCTGGCGGCGGTTGCCGTGCGTCTGATTTCCAGCCGTCTCAAACATCCGGTGCTGATCCGCAACGTGTTGTCGTTGGGAATGGTGATCGGCTTGATGACAGTCATGACGTTGTTTCAGGGACAGACCGGGCAGGCGCAGGACCTTGCCGCGCTGATTCAGCCGATTCAGACGTGGCTGGCTCCGGTGTACTGGCTGACGATGGCGATGATCAACGGGAATCTCTTTGCGTTGGTGAAGCTGATCGGACTTTCTTCGCTGGTTCTGATTCTGTTTCTTCTTTTGATCGCGCCGGTCTGGAACGCGCTGAATCAGAAAGCGCGGACGACGCCGGTCAAAGCCGGCGGCAAGGTGAAGCTGGAGGCTTCTTCGATGAACGCGGCGCTGCTGCGCAAGGAGCTGCGGCGGTATTTCGGTTCGACATCGTTAGTGATGAACACGATGGTCGGCCCGGTGATGGTGGCGCTGTGTGCGGTGCTGCTGGCGGTGCAGAAGGATCTGATGGTTCAGGTCATGCTGGAAAGCGGCGCTGATTTCGGCGCCTTTGCCGACCCGGTTGCGATGTTGCTTTTGGCGGCATGTCTGTTCTGCGCGATGATCTGTCCCATCACGGCGACTTCGATCTCGCTGGAAGGCAAAAACTTCTGGATTGTAAGATCGCTGCCAATTCCGGCCAACCGCTATCTGGGAGCGAAGCTGGCTTTGAACCTGCTGCTTAACGTGCCGGTCAGCTGGCTGAGCATTCTGATCCTGAGCTTCGTGTATCATTTTGCGCCGGTCACAACCTTGCTTTTATTGGCACTGACCCTGTTGGCGGCGCTGTGCTCAGGTTTGTTCGGTTTGATCGTCAACCTGCACTTTCCGCGCTTTGATTATGATCGGGAAATCGTCGTGGTGAAGCAGAGTCTGAGCACGATGATCACCGTCTTTGCCGGGATGGGGTTCAGCTTTTTGATCATTGCCGCACTCTTGTTCTGGGCGCCGTTGGAGCCGGCTATGATGATGGCGGTGATTGCATTGGGAATGACAGCTCTGGCAGCGGGCATGGGCTGCTATCTGTTCTGCCGGGGCGAATCGCTGCTGCGCCGATTATCCGGCGTGTAATCCTGCCGAGTTTCGAACTTTCTTCAGGCTAACTCTGGCAATTCTGGAAATCTCTGGTAAAATAGAGGGTAGAGAGCAGCGCGCATAAGCGGGCTGTCAACTCATTGCCAACTGTAAATCGGTTGGCCGCTAAAGAAAAGGAGAGATTAACATGAAAGATTTGAAAGGCACAAAGACTGAACAGAATCTGATGACCGCATTCGCCGGTGAAAGCCAGGCCCGCAACAAGTATACCTACTATGCGTCCAAGGCGAAAAAGGATGGCTACGAGCAGATCGCGGCGTTGTTTGAAGATACGGCCAATAATGAAAAAGAACATGCGAAGCTGTGGTTTAAGCTGCTGCATGGCGGAATGCCTTCGACAGTTGACAATCTGAAAGACGCGGCAGCCGGTGAAAATTACGAATGGACCGATATGTACGCGAAGATGGCGGAAGAAGCTCGCGAAGAAGGCTTTGACGCGATTGCCAAGACGATGGAAGGCGTCGCTGCGATCGAAAAGACGCATGAAGAACGGTATCTGAAGCTGTTGGCGAACATTGAAAGCGGCGAAGTTTTTGTCCGCAAAGGCGAACAGGTTTGGGAGTGCCGCAACTGCGGACATCTGCACATCGGCGAAAGCGCTCCGGAAGTCTGCCCGGTTTGTGCGCATCCGAAGAGCTACTTCATGCTGCGCCCGACCAACTATTAATTTTTGGGGTTAAAGCAAGCCATCCTCCTGTGCGGGGATGGTTTTTCTTTTCCTGTTGGAGGATCGTGCTATAATAAATCCGGAATTCATGAAATGGAAAGAGGAGTAAGCGATGAAAGAAGTCAAGACGAACGCGATGCGGCTGTTGGACAAGCAGAAGCTTGCCTATCAGGTGCATACCTATCCGCACCACGATAAGGAAGCGGTCGACGGGGTGAGCGTGGCGGCGATGCTGAACGAGGATCCGGCGCATGTTTTCAAGACGCTGATCACGCAGGCGTCAAGCAAAGCCTGTTATGTATTTGTGATTCCGGTGGCGGCGGAGCTGGATTTAAAAAAAGCCGCGAAGGCGGTCAATGAAAAGGCTGTCGAATTGATTCCGGTTAAAAATCTGCTGGGTGTCAGCGGGTATATCCGCGGCGGCTGCAGCCCGATTGGTATGAAAAAGTTGTTTCCGACGGTGATTCACTCATCGGCTTTGGATTATGAAACGATTCTCTTCAGCGGCGGTCAGATCGGCACGCAGATTGAAATGGCGCCGCAACTCTTAGCTGATTTGATTCATGCACGTTTTGAAGCGATTATCCGCTGATGACTGGCGTTGAAAAGGAGATTAGACAGAGAAAAAATCCTGAGTGCTGCTTTATGAAAGTCAGAATTCAGGATTTTTATTTAGCTTTTAACGGTGAAGCTTGCGGCACGATCAGCGGCAGCTTGTACGGTCCGGTCGTGATCTGCACATGATTGGAGGTAAAGCCCTCGCCGTCCGACTGCATTAAGATCGGCTTGTCGACATGAATCTCAATTTCAGAGGCCCGCAGCATTTTGCATTGCTTCAAATGGGTGTGCTTGCCTTGTTTGTATTTCGGCATCAGACATAACGTTTCCCATAACGTCAGCGGTTCAATGATGCAGACGTCGAATAAGCCGTCCTGAAGATCCGCCTGCGGCGCAGCGATAAAGCCATTGCCATAGCAGCTGCCGTTCATCACGGCGGCGATGATCGCTTTCTGCCGGATTGTCTCCGTTTTCGTCTTTAACACCAGTTCAAACGGCGCCGGCTTCAGCGCGCACAGGACCGCTGCCAGCCCGTAGACGGAAAACCGCGGGAGCGGGTAATTCTGATATAATTTGATTGCCAGATCGTTGACCCGTGCGTCTAAGCCCAGCGTCGTGCAGTTGTGGAAGCGCCAGTGATGACATTGCCCAAAGTCAACCTCCACCTGTTTGCCCTGAATGGTTTCGTGCAGCATCTGCGCGAAGGGAAGCTTGCGCCGGTCGATCATCCGGTAATAGTCATTCCCTGTGCCGCTGGGCAGGATGCCCATGCGCAATCCCTGCGGCAGACCGTTGAGCACTTCCCAGATCGTACCGTCGCCGCCGACCGCATAGACGATCGTTTCCGGATCCGGTTGGATTTCCGCCGCCAGCTTCTGAGCGTGTCCGGCGTATTCAGTCAGTCGGATTTCGCCGTCCAGATGATTCTGTTCGATTTCTTTTCGAATCGCGGCCGCAGCCCGTTTTCCGTCCCCTTTGCCGGAAGTCGGATTTACGATGAATATATGCTTCATAAATACCCCTATCTAAAAAATACGATAATTCCTGAATTATTTTACCATGGTTATTTCTTCCGGTCATCTCAATTTAATTGAAACTTCAAAATATTATGCTATGATTGAATCAAAGGGTGGGAAATGACATGAAAGAATCAATCCTGTTTGATTTTGCGACCGTGCAGGATTTGGAATCCTGCAAACAAATCGTAGCCCGGAAGCTTCAGGCCAGTCAGGTTGATTGCGATGATCTGGAAGATCTGACCAGAGACATTATGAAGCTTTCTTATTCCATCGGTGGATCCTACGATGTCAACATGATCGTCAGCGTGACGCAGTGTTATCTGGATCACCCGCAGCTCAGCAAAAAAATTAAAAAGAGAGTGGAAGCGTAAAGAAAAACCCCAGCCTGCGTCGGTATCCGCAGTTTGGGGTT
>ERZ1106944.87-NODE-87-length-80310-cov-14.267111_pt1 | contig 80310 bp, 74 predicted proteins | sample MGYA00403672_ERZ1106944 | MGnify/ENA primary metagenome ERZ1106944 (study PRJEB35170, sample SAMEA104062454) | human gut metagenome | biome: human gut; feature: human-associated habitat; material: faeces | place: Denmark | collected 2012-10-16 ...
TGCGCTCCGGGATTTTCAGTTCCTTCGCCGTCGTTCGGATATTGGTGCAGTCATCTGGATTGATGAAGGCGTCGTAGTAATCGGCTTTGGGCTTTGCCGTGTTCAGCTCACACTCAAGAGCCTTCACGCGATTCTTTTCCAGAATCAACGCCTGAGCAAACTCCACAATGACCGCCGGTTCCCTCTGAATGCGTTCCAGAAGGGAGTCTGTCATGTAGCCACCGGTTTTGCGGATGGTGGGAATGACCTCATGTGTGATCCAGCGTTTGAAGGCTTTGGCTTCGGGCTTGCGGCTTTTCAAAATAAGCGAATAGAGTCCTGCTTCGCTGATTACATTCAGCATTTGAGCGCCGCCCAGCTTTCCGGAGTGACCCTCATTAGTAGTGAGGGTCACTTTTTCGTCATCGTCGAGCTTTGAAATAGCTTGCGACGGATTCCCAATATCAAGGGCATTGCACACATCAACCGCAACAAACCACGGTTCACCACCGATGAGGATCGTCCGCACCTCACCGAACTGTTCGTTCTTGAAGATTTCAATTTTGTTATCCATGACTGGCTTCCTTTCCGGCATCAGATGTGCCACTTTGATTTTTGAGGGTTGAAACGGGATTGCAGCAGTAGGGACACTCTGCAAACACGCAGGACTGATATTTCCAGAAGGGGCGATGAAAGCGGCAGCTTCGGCACTCAGGGAGAATGCCATCCGCGCCGCTGTCAAAATGATCAAAGCCGGGTGTGGTCTGCATCAGCAATTCCAGTGCTTGCAGATCATCGGCTGTCATGCGTTTCATGCTTAAAAACTCCTTTCTTTCGCCGCATCGCCAGCAAATACTCCGGCTTTTGGGCAACAAAAAAAGAGGGTTTGCTTCTTACTCCAAATTGGAGAAGAAACAAACCCTCTTCGTTTACGATGTAGTTCAGATGATTTCTCGGATGGTATGAATGATACCGAGCAGCAGCCCGATGAAGAAGGCGAGTCCTCCGATGAGACCGCCTATGATTAAGTTCAATGCGAAGATGCCGACTGAGCCGGAGATGCCGTAACCGCTTGGAACGAGCCAGAGGCACATCCTCCGGATGCCGAATGGCAAGCCGACGCAGATCCACATTAGGAAGTAGTCGCATACGCCGTCAGGCATATAGATCGGCTTGAGAAATGACGCGAGGCAGAACGCAAGCGCGATTGGAAGCACAACCTCCTTCAAGAAGACTTTGATAGCACCCACTATATCCTCCTTCTGCCGGAAGTGTGCAGCGGCACCCTCCGGCTTGCTTGATTATTGTGAAAGTCCTTTGTTTTCGGTCAAAAAAAGAAGGGACTAAGCCAGAATGCCTTGGTTTTCAAGGTCTTTCTGATTTAGTCCTATTATCGCACAATAATCCTTCGTAACAACGCAGTTGATTTTCCCGTCCTCAATGTCATCAATCATTCTCTGAAAATCCGGCCTGTCAAAGTTCGTTCCAGACCATCCATCGTCGATATATTCATCTATGACATTCAGGCCATGCTCGGCGGCATATTGCCGGAGCATCATGCGTTGTGTCTGAATACTCCCGCTTTCTCCTTGCAGTTCATCGTCCCGGCTCAATCTCATATAAAGCGCCGTGTTGTAAATCGTAGTATTGTAAGGTTGTTTCACCGTAAAAATCCTCCTTCTAAAGAAACAACCCACGCTTACAATACTTTTGCTCTATGGCAATTATATCATAAGCGTGGGCGTGTTATCAATGATGGGCTATCAGGTTGAAGCGGCTTTTTCTGCGGTATGCCGCACCACATCTACAATCAGATCACCGAGGGGCTTCCCGCCTGCGGCGAAGTGTTCGGAGATTTTTATACGGTTGTTCCCACATACAAAATACTGCGTGCCGTTCTCTGCTTGTATAACCTGCCCTGTTCGGGGTGTAAAAATATCGCTTTCACTTTTTGCCATCCAGTGTCCTCCATATTCAGTTTTCAAGGTACAATGCCGCACAGAGGCGGCGAAAATTTCTGCTTATATCTATCACCTTTCCTTTACCGTGTGCCGCTGCTGACGTTTCAGTTCCGCCAGTATATCCGGCGGGATACGGTCAACCAGCCGCTGTAAATTGTCCAGTTCGCTTTTCAGCTTTGCCCGTTCCATCGTATCTTTCATCTTTCCTTTTTCGCTGGCCTTTGCCCTTGCTTCCAACTTCTCATTCTCCGCCAGCAGGTCATTGATTGTGACCTTGTACTTTTTCAACTGCCCGGAGAAATTCTCCATCTGCGGGAACCACTTTTTCAGCATGGAGAGGGCTTCCTCTTTTTTCTTTCCGGCGTTCAGCGGGTTAATGCCGTCCAGTGTGGCTTCAATGGCTCTTGCCTGCCGGGAGAGGGAAACCGCCTGTTTGAAAAGCCGGGTGGGGATATGCTTCCGGCCTGTCCTGCTGGCGCTCTCCCCACGCTCCAAGTCAGGATATTTCTCCACCATATAGGCGTGAAAATCGTCCTGCCACTTCGTCAGGTTTGCCCGGTTGCCGATAATCTCCTTTGCACACAGGCGGTTGTCCTTTGTCAGCGGAACAAAGGTCAAATGCAGGTGGGGCGTTTTCTCGTCCATGTGTACCACCGCCGACACGATATTTTCCCGTCCTACCCGGCCAATGAGGAAGTCCGCCGCCCTCTGGAAAAACGCCTGTATCTCCTTTGGGGATTTCCCCTTGAAAAACTCCGGGCTGGCAGTTACCAGCGTATCGACAAACCGTGTGCTGTCCTTGCGGGTTCGGCACCCGGCCTGTTCAATGCGGTTTTGAATGAAATGATAGTACCTGCCCTCTGGCTTGACGATATGAAAGTTGTACTTGCTCCGGCTTGTGTCAATGTCGGGGTTGCTGGCGTATTGTTCTTTCTGTCTTTCGTGATGGGCTTCCAGCGGCCTTGCCGGGTTGCCCTTGTGCTTCTCAAACCGCAAAATTGCGTGTTGTGCCATTCTGCTCCTTTCCCCATTCCTTTCCTATCCGGGGTTTTCCACAGGGAAAATCCCGCAGAAATTAGCTCGGATAGGATTGGAATGGATAGAATATAAATAAATCTTTTTAATCTTTGTATTTCTATATACCGTCCGGTTTTCGTACTTCCGGGGAGTGATTTCCTCACTTCATAAGTACGGTTTTCAGCCCTCCGGCGTACCAGAACCGGATTTCTTGAAGTCGGTGTTTGGAACCGCTTCATAGGATTTTGGGAAAATGCGGTTGGGTTTTCCACAGCCCTGCTTCTGGATCTCCACCAGCCCGGCGTATTGCAGTTCCCGCAGGGTGTTTACCGCTTTCTGCCGCCCACAGTGGAGCAGGTCAACCACCTCGCAGATGGGATAGTACAGATAAATCCGTCCGCAATCATCCGCCCACCCATTCTTGCGGGATAACTCTGTCCGGCGCAGGATAAAGGCGTACAGAACCTTTGCCTCGTTGGACAAGGGCTTGAATGTGGGGGCTTCAAAGAGGAAATTCGGGAGCCGGGTGAAGCTGAACGCCTTTTCCGGCTGATGGATATAGATGGTATTTGTCATAGTGCGTTTTGTGGACGGTTAGAAGCCCGTTTTCCGGGGCGGGCGATACTTTATACCACCAGCCCCGGTTTGGGGCTTGCGAAGCCTGATAAATCAAGGCTTTTTTCGCTCCTAACTGTCCACAGCAGACCTCCTTTTCCGTTCACTTTCTGTTTTCTGCCGCCTGTGAACTCTGGCGGCACAGCCGGGGCAGTATTTTGCCCGGTTGGATTTGGGGACGAACACACCGCCGCAGACCTCACAGCGTTTCAAGTCCTTATCCCGGAAAATCTCCGCTTCCAGCGTCCCGTCCAGCGGCAAGACCGCCCAGCGGAACCACTTACAGCAGACCGAGAAAGAAATCGTCTGCGGACAGGTGCAGGTGTCCCCATCGTCAAGGACAATGCAGTTGCCGTCCTCACAGCAACAGCACTCCCGGCGTATCAGGCTGGCCGCCTGTTTTCTCTGCGCCGGGGTCATGCGGTAAAGGGAACCGTCCGGCCTGCGTTCCAGCGGCGGCAAGTCTTTATAGGGGTTATCTCTCATGCGTTCCCTCCATTTTGCTTTCCGTTGCCGTTCTCCCCGAAAAGGTTTCCTGCCCCATTCCTGCGGCGTGTTCCGGCGTTGGCACGCTCCTCGCAACTTCGGGACATTTTGTCCCGAAGTCCGACTCCTTGCGGTGCTTCCCCAGCCGGGGTATTCCTTTTCGGACGGTCATTCTGTTTTCAAGGTGCCGTCCATCGATGAACTACCCTAAGTCTACACGAAAAAAATGCAATTCCCGGAATATTGCGAGAATTGCATTTTGATGAAGTTTACACTTTGGAAATTGCATTTTTGCAATCATTCTGTATAATGGAAGTATGCGGAGGAGGTGCGTATCTATGGCTTTACCCGGAACGCCCGGACAGCGGATTTCCGATTTATGCAACGGGAACCACATCACACAAAAGGAACTTGCGGAGAAGATAGGCGTTTCCGCTTCCCAGTTGAGCCGCATTGTCAGCGGCGAAACAAGAACGGTCAGCAGTGATATTCTCATAGGTGTGGCAAAGGAATTTAAGGTATCGACAGACTACATACTGGGCTTGTCTACCGTGAGCGTTCGTAAAAGCTACGATATTTCTGAATTAGGCTTGTCCGAGGGAGCCGTGAGGGGGCTTGTGACGGGTGCTGTTGATGTGCAAATCCTCAACCGCCTGTTGGAACACAGGAATTTTCCTAAGCTGATAGATTTGATACGGATTTATTTTCAGGATACGGCGGCAAAGGGCATAACAGCAAGAAACCAGCTTATCGAGATGGCAACGGCTTCCCTGTCCGACCTGATGAAAGAACACCCGGAACACCGGGCAGAAGCGAAGCAGGATTTACAGCTTTTGAACGCCCAAAAGATAGGGGAACATGAAGCGGAGATTGAAAAAATCAAAAATGTGTTCCTGGCTATCCTGCGGGACATTAAGAAAGACATTGACAACGGGGAACAGCCGGGAGAAGCTGTGACCGCCGCTATGTTCCAAGCCATGCGGGACGCACTGGCGGAACAGAAACAAAAACCACTTTCCATTGACGATGTAACGGCGATGATAGCTGGACAGATCGGACAGCTTACACCGATGGATAAAGAAACTGTTGAAATGTTCCAGCAGTTTGCGAAGAAGATGATTGAGCAGGCAGGAACAAAGTGATAAATTTGAATTGTGAGGGAAAATACAGATGAATCAAGGAAGAATTATTGTGATTACAGGCTCACCGGGGACAGGAAAAACAACAACTGCGTCAATTGTCGCAAAGGAATCAGATATGGATAAATCAGTGCATATGCACACCGATGACTTTTTTCATTACTTAAGCAAAGGCGCAATACCACCACATTTGCCAGAATCCAACGAGCAAAATCTGGTTGTCATTGAAGCCTTTTTAGAAGCTGCAAAGCGATATGCTCGTGGCGGATATGATGTAATTGTAGATGGGATTGTCGGGCCATGGTTTTTGGAGCCATGGAAAGCTCTTGCCCAAGAAGATTACGAGGTACACTATATTGTATTAAGAGCGAGTAAAAAAGAAACTATGAAGCGAGCTGTGGAACGCTCAAAATTAGATAGAAAAACAAATATTGAATTAGTGGAAACAATGTGGGAGCAATTTTCCGGTTTGGGAGTATATGAATCAAATGTCATAGACACAACTACATTCACAATTAAAGATACGGTTTCCGCAATAAAAGAAAGAGTTGCATGTGGGACGTCTTTACTATCTTAGACATTCCCATTTGTCAGGAAGATAGCAAAGCCAGCCGAGCCAGTCAACGGTCAAGATGAACGGCGCATTTCATGCGCCGCCGTTGACAGTCCCGCCCGTCTTTGCTAAAGGGTAATCAAGGCGGGAAAGCCCTAAAATGGCTTCACACCTATTTCAATAATTGGAGGAGATAAAAATGAGATCAGAAAAGGAAGTTTATGATATTGTTTTGAATTTTGCAAAAACAGACAAACGCATTCGCATGGTTACTTTGGAAGGATCTAGAACAAATACAAATATTCCGCCTGATGATTTTCAGGATTTTGATATTACTTTTTTTGTTACGGATATGGACAGCTTCACAAGTGATGATAAATGGCTAGATATATTTGGTGAAAGGTTGATTCTGCAAAAGCCGGAAGATATGGAATTATTTCCAGCTGTAGAAAAGGGATTTTCATATTTAATGCTGTTTACTGATGATGTTAAGATAGATTTAACTTTGCTGCCGCTGGAACTGATAGACGAGTATTTTACATGGGATAAACTGGTAAAGTTACTGTTGGATAAAGACAACCGTATCGTAAAGCCGCCAATACCAACGGATATAGACTACCACTTGCAGAAGCCTACTCAAAGAATGTTTGACGATTGCTGTAATGAATTTTGGAATACTACAACATATGTAGTAAAGGGCTTATGCCGCAAAGAAATTCTTTTTGCTATTGACCATATGAATGATATAGTACGAAAAGAATTGCTTCGCATGATTTCCTGGCTGATTGGTATCAAACAGGGATTTCATTTCAGTTTGGGAAAAAACTATAAATTTATGAAGCAATATGTCCCAGAGGAATTGTGGGAACGACTTATGTCCACTTATAATATGGATTCCTATCCCCATATGTGGGAATCCTTTGAACAATGTATGGCATTGTTCCGGGAGGTTTCGTCAGAAGTGGCATGCCAGTTGGATTACCAGTATCCACTATATGATGAAAAAATCAGTAATTATGTGATTCGGCAAAAGAAAAAATATGGCATTGAAGATGATAACAAATAAAATTTTTTCAATCGAAAAAATTTATTTTGATTATTCAATTTTGAAAAACTGAATACCTCAAAATCAGAAAGAGAGCGGCCAAGCACTTTGAGGGATTGGCCGCCTTGTCCACCCATCCAGCGGGACAGCGGGCGGAGGTCAAGGCCGGGTGTAAACCCGTTCATTTCAGCCTTGACGGTTGCCCGTTGTCCTGCTACTTTTCCGGGAGTGTGGCCACAACTTCGGGACACTTTGTCCACAAGTTGGAGCGTAGGACGAGGAACTGGGGCTTTCATATACGCCCTGTCTGCTGATGAGTCCAGACCTGCGCTTGCGGCTCCACGCCACGCAAGCACAGCCCTGTTTTCCTGCCGCTTCAAATGCCCTTGCCCTCCCCGGCGGCAACGGCATTTTCACGGCAACGCCGGCAGAGCGTATAACACACTACACTTTGCTTCGCAAAGTCGTGTGCCAAATGGGGGCGTTGCCCCCTTTGGAAACCCCCACAAGAAAAGGCGGTACGCTACCCCTCCACGGGGCGCATACCGCCTTTTCTTGTTATCCAGCCCTCCGGCTGTATCGGTTGAGCAAAAGTCCGCGTGGGATTGATGTGGTATCTTTAACTTTGGGAAACTCCGCTTTCCCATTTGGACACCGCCTGACGGGAAACGTTGAGTTCAAAAGCCAGCTGTTCCTGAGAAAAACCAACTTCTTTTCTTCTTTTTTGAAGTTTTTGCGCAAAATTCATGCGTGCTCACCAACCTTACATTGTTGCCTTCATTGTATTCGAAAATGAACAGGAAATCTACCAAGTTGTGTTTGCGTTTGCGGGCAACTTTAAGTTGCGGGCTTAAAAGTAAGGAAAACAGCGGCAAATTTACCATATTTTTTCTCTTTGAAAATTTCTGTCTGGACAAAAGGTTCGGTTGTTTTACAATGAGGGGGTAGAGAGCGGGGGTTTTTCCATGGAGAGTTTAATTTTGTCCCTCAACGTCGTGCTGCCGTTGTTATTTCTGATCTTGGTGGGGCAGGGTGTGCGGCGGTTGAAATTGTGCGATGAACGGACGTTAAAACAAATGAATCAGCTGGTTTTTAAATTATTTCTGCCCTGTACCTTGTTTAATAATATCTTATCGACAGATTTGAAAACGGTGCTGCAGCCGCAGTTATTGATGTATGCGGCGGTCTGCGTCTTGATCGCCTGCGGTGCGGGCTGGCTGATCATGCCGCGGATTACAGCCGATCCGCGCAAACAGGGCGTCATGATCATGAATACGTACCGGAGTAATGCCGTGTTGTTCGGCATGCCGATCGTGCAGCTGATCTATGGGGATTCGCAGTTAGGCGTCATGTCGATGTTGATCGCAGTGATTGTCCCTTTATTTAATATTCTGTCAGTGATTGTATTGGAATCCTTCCGTGGCGGGAAAGCGCGCTTATCCAGACTGGTTGGAGGGATTGTGACCAATCCGCTGATCATCGCGTCAGCGCTGGGGTTACTTTGCTTGTTTTCCGGGGTTCATCTGTGGAAGCCGATCGCGTCGGTAATCGGTGATATGGGCAAGGTATCCACGCCGCTGGCGTTGATTATTCTGGGAGCGGGCTTCCAGCCGGAACGCGTCGCTGACAATCGAAAAGAACTGATCGCCTCGGTTTCCGCCCGGCTGATCTGGACGCCGCTGGCGGCGCTGGGCTGCGCGGTGCTGCTGGGGATTCGCGGAGTGGCGTTAGTCAGTCTGCTGGCGATTTTTGCCTCGCCCAATGCGGTGTCTTCCTATTCGATGGCCGAAGGAATGGGCAGCGACAGCGAACTGGCGAGTCAGGGCTTATTGTTAAGCACCGTGTTCTGCATCCCGACGATCTTTCTGTGGGTTTTCTGTTTCAGTCAGTGCGGCTGGATTTAACGCGGGGAGGGAACCATTATGCGTATTTGTTTTCAGACCGATCCCCGGTTTTGTCCGGATCTTCAGCTTGAGCATCAGCGGGTGCTTGCCACAGTCCCGGCTGCCGCAAATTCAGACTGGATGGAATTGACCGTTGAGGTTCAGTCCTGGAATCCAGAACAATTTGCCCGGCAGCTTCAGCGCGTGCCGGCAGGCTTTGAACGCTTCAGGCAGGCGCAGAATTATGAAAGCGAAATTCCCGGATTGACTGACATGGCAGCGGAAATAAGCCGGCGGACGCTGGATCCGGTGGAATGGACTTTGGCCGCGATGACTTTAGTTCAGCAGCGGATGGCTTACGATCCAAATCTGGCGTTGGCCTATGATCAGGGAAGGAAAACAGGTCTTTCTTTATCCGAAGCCTGGATTAAAGGGAAAGGAACCTGCCGGGAATTTGCGATGGCGATGGCCGCGCTTTGTCAGGCGCAGGGCATTCCTGTACGCTTTGTGCAGGGAATCAGCGCTTGCGGCCAGCTGCATTGCTTTAATGAGATTGACTTGTATCCCTTAGGCTGGCTGCCGGTTGACGTTCAGGCAGGAATGCTCGGACAGTGGGGCAATCTTGCAGTGCTGCGAATTGCGGAAAAGATAGAGGATTTGCCAATGCCTTGCGAAGTAAAAATCAGGGGAATCAAGCCGCTTGTGATGCAGAGCGACCGTCAGGTCTATCTGAAATTGAAGAAACTGCCGGATGAGGTGGAAGGTTCGGGACAATTTCTTTTGCGACAATGGGTTGGAAAAGCAGGCGTTCGCTGCTTTCTTCATCTTACTTCCGAGCTGGAACAGAACGAAAAGCTTCAGGGGTTGTCCGATCGGGTGTTTTCGATAGTCAGCGTATTTTCAAGGGAAAATCACTGGATGAAGGTAGGAGAAGCTTTCAATGCCGCGGTGCTTCCAAGAATGGAAATACTTTGCCGTCAGCTGAAGAATAACGACATCCGCGCCCGGCTGGCCGCCGGGATAAACTGCAATTCCCAAACAGCGGCGGTCTGGGTGGAAATTGCGGTTTCTGAAACCTTGTGGGCCAAATTGGACCTGGCGAAAAAAACACTCGATTTTAAACCGGAGTGGGTACGCCTGGTGCAGGCTCGTTCGGTCGCTTCCTTACTCGCAAAGTTGAAGGCAACGCTTGGAAGCTAAGATTGTGGGGAACCCCCTTTAACTCTCAGAAAAGCAAATTAAAAATATTGCCCGCAGCTTTAAGGCTCTTATTCAGTGTCTGGGGCTGGTTTGGCATTTTTATAGAAAGAAGCAGGCGGTATAAAGCGTTATGGAAAGAAATAATACCTCCTAAAGTGGTTTGGTTATTTACCTTATCTGCGTGAGAGGGTTCATATCAGAAAGCTTTGTACTCCCTGCCTTTTTATCTTGACTGAGTTTGGAAAAGAAGCGGGTTCAGAGTGGTTCAGTCTATGCTCCAAATTTTATGGAGCAGGCTGTCTTCGCATCGGATGTCAGATATGCCCCTGTGACAGCGGGGGAAAACCCGATTCTCCGCGTCTTCCACTGCCGTTAAGCTTGTTTTTGTCGTTTTATCCCCTTACCGATCAGTTTATTGACAAAAAAGGCGGAAAAGAAGAAATCATCCGTGTTCCGGAATCCTTTTTCACATTCTTATTCAGGAAACGTTGACATAAAGCGCGGAGTTCGACTATAATGACACTGTTCATCGGAGGGGAAATCACAAATGTGGTTTGCTGGATAAGATGGCTGACTGAAACGTCAGTGTCTTATCCTTTTTTGATTGATGGGAGGTTTCTGGATGAGAGCAGAATTTGCGAGCGGCAAAATTTTAGCGCCGTTGATGAAATTTACCGTGCCGATCATGATCGCGCTGATCCTGCAGGCGCTCTATGGCGCGGTTGACTTGTTAGTCGTCGGCCAGTTCGCTTCGCCGGAGGCGGTCTCGGCCGTCGCGACAGGCAGTCAGGTCATGCACTCGATGATGGTGATCATCACCGGACTGGCAATGGGCATCACCGTGCTGATCGGTCAGCAGTTCGGCCGGGGTGAACCGGAAAAAGTAGGGCAGACAGTGGAAAGCGGCGTCTTTCTGTTCGGCTGTCTGGCGATCATCCTGACCGCTGTCATGTTGGCCGCGACGCCGGCATTGGTTACGTTAATGCAGGCACCGGCTGAAGCGGTCGCGTTTACGAATCAATATGTTCTGATCTGTTCCGGAGGAATTCTGTTTATTGCCGCCTACAATACGCTGGGCAGTATCTTCCGCGGTTTGGGCGATGCACGCACGCCGTTGTTAGCGGTAGCGATTGCCTGTGCTGCGAATATCGTGCTCGACCTGTTGTTCGTCGCGGGCTTTAAAATGGGAGCGGCCGGCGCGGCGCTGGCAACGGTGATGGCACAGGCGGCCAGTGTGGTTTTGTCGCTCGCTGTGGTTGCACGTCAGGGCCTGCCGTTTCCGTTTTCATGGCGGCGGATCCGGTTTCATGGGGAAACCGTTAAAGAAATCGTCAAGCTGGGCGCACCGGTCGCACTGCAGGATCTGTTAGTCAGCATTTCTTTTTTGGCGATCACGGCGATTGTGAATCAGCTGGGCGTCATTGCCTCGGCCGGAGTCGGCGTCGCGGAGAAGGTCTGCACATTTATCCTGTTGGTGCCTTCGGCTTATGCGCAATCCATTTCCGCTTATGTCGCGCAGAACATCGGCGCGAACCAGCCGCAGCGGGCAAAACGGGGAATGGTTTACGGAATCGCTACTTCATTGTTATTCGGTGTCTTCATGAGTTATTTTGCGTTTTTCCACGGCAATCTGCTTTCCGGATTATTTGCCCGTGATCCACAGGTTATTCTGGCGGCTGCGGATTATTTAAAAGCCTATGCGATCGACACGCTGCTGGTGTCGTTTATGTTCTGCTTTGTCGGCTATTTCAACGGCTGCGGCAAGACGACCTTCGTCATGTTTCAGGGATTGATCGGCGCGTTCTGCGTGCGAATTCCCGTTTCCTATCTGGCAAGTAAACTGGTTCCGGTCACCTTGTTCAAGATCGGTCTGGCCACGCCGTGTTCCACCTTTGTTCAGATCATCCTGTGCGTCCTTTATTTTCTCTGGCTGGGGCGGAAAGAGAAAATGAGTTTGAAACAAGCGGAAGTCAGATAAAACTGAAAGAATTAAAGTATAAAGTCTGACAGCGCTGCAAACATAAGTCAGAATGCGGATAGATCTTACGTTCAACTGTTAAAAAAATGAAGCTTTCAGCAAGCCGCAAGCTTCATTTTTTTGTTATTCATTTCTTTATGGATGGCAGACGGGAAGTCCAGGACTTTCTCTTATCGAGAAGAGCCGGGTTAGCACGTTTAGCCGTTATATTTATAATCCAATAATTTTTCGGATTGAGTGATGATTTTTTCATAATGCTCGAAATCCGTCTTATACAAATTTAAGTAGATCATATCTAAAAGACAAAGTTGGGAACACCGCAGCGTCATTGCGTTAAGGCGGGTATTCGTTTCATAATTCACCGTTTTCAACACGATATCCGAGTAACCATGAAGCCGGTTCTTCTGGATTCGCGTCATTGAAATCACCGTCACGTTCTGATGGCCGGCAATCCGCGCAGCTTTTAAAATCTCCGGCGTTTCTCCTGATTCCGAGATCAAAAACAAAACATCCTGCGGCCCGAATTGACTCAGCATCGAAAAAATGATATGCGAATTGGCGCTGCAAAAAGAATCCAGGCCCATTTTCAGCCACTGATTGGAAATGTACTCGGCGAATAAGTTCGAGTTGCCAAACCCGAAAACAATGATTTTTCGCGCTTTTCTCAGTGCGGAAACCGTCTGATCAATGACTTGCGGCGGGTTGAATTCAAGAGTCAGCTGCGCCATTTTCTGATACTGCTGGATGATCTTCTGATTGGTCGACGAAGTTCCCTCGTTGACGACAATTTCCTCTTTCACTTTTTCTTCCGTGAGTGAAGTCGACAGGTCTTCCAACAATTCCCGAAAACTGCGGTAGCCTAATTTTTTAGAAAACCGGATGATCGTGGACTGGCCGATATTCAGCCTGTCCGCAAGCTGATACGACGTAAAACTGCGGGCTTCCAGCGAATGATTCTGAAAGAAATCCGCAATGATTTTTTCGGTCTGCGTTAATTCATTCCGAACTTGTTTTAATTTTTCCTGATACATGAAATCACCTCGGTTGTATAAATCTATTATACATAACCTGGAAAAAAATAACAATTTAAAATTTCACAAATGACTTGGCAAGTCATAACAAAATAATTTATTTTAAAATTAATGACTTAATTTTGTTGACAAAAAACAACGTTTTCTTCTATGATCTGGTTAGATTCATTCCTGTTTCTTGCGCAAGGTGATGGAATAAGAATTGATGCGAAAGATCGCAAGGAGGAGCGTTTTATGACCTTATTTCAAGCTCTGCTGATCGCCTTATTCGGCTATCTTTCTTCCAATTATTCACCCTGGTGTTTCGGCCAGCTGGGCGGCTGGTATACAATGGGGCGTCCGCTGGTTTCCGGCTTGATCATCGGCATTATTTTAGGGGACGTACGGACAGGAATCCTGATGGGTGCGGCTGTTCAGACGTTGTATATCGGTTTGGTCACACCCGGATTGTCGATGCCGGCGGATCTGAATTTTGCGGCGTATATGGGAATCCCGCTGGCGATGGCGGCGGGCGCATCGACGGAATATGCATTGAGCCTGTCGGTACCGCTAAGCTTTCTGGGTGTTTCCTTAGTCTATGTCGTGGCTTCGGTCAACGTCTACTGGGTGCGCAAACAGGAACAATGGATTGAACAGGGAAAGATTAAAAAAGCGGCGAATGCCCCGGTTTATGCCTCGATATCCCAGTTTATCGCCCGTTTTGTTCCGATTTTTCTGGCCTGTTATTTCGGGCAGGATTTCATTATTTCCGTGGTTGAAGCAATTCCGGCGTGGCTGGGCGATACGTTTGTGATCTTCGGCAAGATGCTGCCGGCGGTCGGCTTCGCGATGCTGCTGCGGTTTGTGCTGAACAAGAATGTGGAACTGGCTTATTTCTTCGTCGGCTTTATCATGATCGCCGTGCTGAAAATGCCGATTGTGGCCGCGACGATGATCGCTTGTTTCCTGGCTTATCTGGATATCCGTTACATGGCGAAGAAAACGAACGAACTGGAGGTGGAAGTCGATGAGTAACCCTTTGAAAAAACTAACAAAGCGTGATTTATTTCATGCCTACGCATACTGGATGATGTTCGCGCTGGCCGCACAGAATATGGAACGCATGGAAGCACCGGCGTTTGCCGGAATGATGGGCAAGGTCGCGGACAAGCTGTATGACGATCCTGAAGAACAGAAGGCCCTGATGCTGCGGCATACGCAGTTCTACAACAGTCAGCCGATGGTCGGCGTGATGATCAACGGCATTGCGCTGGGGATGGAGGAACAGCGGGCCGGTGGGGAAAATGTGCCGGATGAATTGATTTCATCCACGAAGACAGCCTTGATGGGACCCTTTGCGGGCGTCGGCGATTCCTTGTTTATCGGGACTTTGATTCCCATTTTGCTGAGTATCGGTTTGGGCTTGGTGGGAGAGCAGGGCAGTCTGGCGGGACCGTTGTTTTATATCGTCGCCTGGCTGGGGATCATGCTTCCGTTTACCTGGCTGACCTTCCGGTTTGGCTACCGATCGGGCATCACCGCCATCCACACGCTGTTTGAAAGCGGAATGAAGGACGTCGCGGTCCGCTTTGCCAACATTGTCGGACTGATCATCGTCGGCTGCATCAGCGCGCAATATGTCAGCGTGAAAATCGGCTGGACGTATGTCTCCGGCGAGATGACGATGAGTATTCAGAGCGTGCTGGATGGAATTCTGCCGGGGCTGCTTCCGCTGCTCTTGACATTGGGGGCCTGGGCTTTGATGGAGAAAAAGCATTGGAAAATGGGAAGGGTTTTCGTTCTGATCTTTGCGATGGCCCTGATTGGCCGGTTCTTCGGTATCCTGGCGTGAGTGATTATGCGAAAGGAACTGATTGAACAACTGCGCGGCGGATTGGTCGTTTCCTGCCAGGCGTTTGATTACGAACCCTTTTACGGCGCAGAAATGATGGTGAAAATGGCGGTTTCCGCCAAGCTGGGCGGCGCGGCTGCCATCCGGGCAAGCTGGCCGGAAAACATTCGTGCAATCAAAAAGGAAGTGGATCTGCCGATTTTCGGGATCAACAAAATCATGCCCAAGGTCTATGATAAGCTGCACGATGTGATCATTACGCCGACGCTGGCATCAGCCCGGGCTGTCGTGGAAGCCGGCGCGGATATTGTGGCCGTCGACTGCACGCTGCGCCAGGGGCGCACGCCGGAAGCGATCCAGGCGTTATTGGAGGAATATAAAGCCGGGCTGGATGTGCTGATCATGGCGGAAATCAGCACTGCGGAGGAAGGCCGAATTGCCGCGGCGGGCGGCGCGGATATTTTATCAACGACCATCGCCGGATATACGCCTTATTCACGCCATCTGGAGGAGCCGGATTACCGACTGATAGAAGAACTGATCGAAACGACGCCGCTGCCCATCAATGCCGAAGGTCGTTTTTATCAGCCGGAACAGGTTGTCCGGGCTTTAAAACTCGGCGCGTGGACGGTCACCGTCGGCAGCGCGATTACCCGTCCCCATTGCATCACGCGAACGTTTACTCAGGCGATCGACCGTTTCAAAACGCAGGAAAAAGGGGCAGAATAAAAACTGGAATAAATTATTCATAAAATATTGTAAAATATGAATAAAAAGTTTACAATGAGAGCAGAAAGTGGAGGAATTGAAAATGACCAACAAAGTATTCCCAACGGTTCGTCATCTGGTTGACCAAGTCGAAGAAACGCAGCAGGAAAACATCGAAGCTGCCGCGCAGATGGTTGCAAAGTGCATCATGGACGGCGGTATTATTCAGGCCTGGGGCGGCGGCCATTCAATGGCCGGTGCAATGGAAGTCGCGCATCGCGCCGGTGGATTCATTCCGACCAAGAAAATTGTGGAGCCATCCAACAATGCGTATGAGACGGTGGAAAGAGCCGGTGAAATCTTTATGAAAAAAGTCGACGTGCGGCCGGGCGACGTCGTGTTTATCATCTCGAATTCAGGCCGCAACCCGCTGTGCATGGATATCGCGCTGGGCTGCAAGAAAAAGGGGGCGAAGCTGATCGCGATCACCGCGCTGGAGGCTTCTTCTCATCTGACTCCAAAGCATTCCTGCGGGAAAAACCTGTATGAAATTTCCGACGTTGTGCTGGACAACTGCACGCCGGAAGGGGATTCCTGCATTGATCTGGAAGGCTTTGACGGCAAGATCTGCGGCATGTCGATGATCACTACCTCGGTTCTGGTGCAGGCGGTAACCTATCGCGCTGCGGAAATCCTGATCGAAAAGGGGATCACCCCGCCGATCTACAAATCGCAGAATATCGACGGCGGCCGCGAATTCAACGAAGCGCTGGAAGCGGAGTACATCGACCGGTTGTACCGGATTTAAGCAAGAATAAGAGAAAGCATTCTGAATTTCAGGGTGCTTTTTTTAAAGCTTTGCGGCGATAGGAATTGGGAATGTTGAGCCGTTTGCGGACATCGGCGATCCGCCTGCGGGAAAGGATCAGACCTTCATTTTGAAAACGCTGCGCCAGCTGTTCGTCATCCAGCGGTGAATCCGGGTTTTCTTCTTCAATCCATCGTTTCAGCTGCGCTGCGATTTCACTGCGGCTGACGTTGTGCAGCGGCTTGCACAGCAGATCGGAAAAAGGCCGGATCAATCCGTGATATTCGTAGTATTTATGGGCGCAGGCGCGGGACACGGTAGACACATGGAGTCCGGTTTCTTCCGCCACCTCTTTCAGCCGGCAGACCGCCAGCGGCGCCTCGCTCATTAAATGATTTCGCTGGCGGCGGACAAGACTATGAAAGACCAGCTGCATCGTGAGATTGCGCTGGTCGATCAGATCCAATGTCAGCCGGGCTTCTTTTAAGTATTGCTTAAGCGGGGGACTGAGCGGTCCGGCGGGAATGTCGAGGCTGACCTGCGGCGTCAGCGGGGTGATCGTGAACTCATCGTCGGCAAGAGTAAGCAGGACGTCGGCCTGCACGCAGGAATTTTCAGTCTGACCCAGCTGGCAGGGATAAAGTTGGCAGGTGCGGATGATTTCAAGCTGGCGATTCAGTTCCGCTTCCGTGATATTCAATTTTCGGCAGAGCGCGTTTGTGCGGTGTGTGCTCAGTTCTGCTGCTCCTTCGTTCAACACGCGTAAAGCTGTCGTTTCATTCCGGGATTTTAACTGGCAGCGAATAAAATCAAGACTGTCGCGGCAGCCGACACCGAACGGTTCCAGCTGTTGAATCACTTCCAGTGCCGCCGCGATGTCCTCCATCGGAAAACCGGGCGCCGGCTGGGCGGGATCGTAGAAACCATGATCATCCAGCGCTTCGATGATGTACTCCGCGGCGTCGATGCGGCAGCGCCAGCGGCCGGTATGCAGCTGAGTCAGCAGGTCCGCGCGCAGATCAGACTCCGGCTGGGCCTGAGCAAACAGCACTTCATCCGCGACGGTGTGCAGAAACGGATTGACGGCGATCAGCGAGCGCAGCTCGGCGGCCAGCTCCTGTCGGTTTTTTGTTAGGATTTCGATAAAACGACCGCGGGCAGGCGAGAAGGCCTGACGCTGCCGCTGGGCCTGATGCAGGCGCAGACTTTGCTTGTTTTTCATACGATGCTTCTCCTGCTTTCAGTGTAGTCTAATCTGCAAATTCTGGCAACCGCTTTCATTAACAATGCGGAAAATTGACAAACCCTTGAAAATAAAGGAATTGTAAAAATTATTGATTGAATTTACAATGGACTGGAAGAGGAGCAGAGTCATGGAAAATAAAACAAAGCGTCAGCTCTATGAAAGGATCGAAGCGCAGATGACGGGCCGGTCTGTCCGCGGACTCGATCTTGAACTGTTCTGTGCCCGAAGCTTAGCGGAGAAGCTGGACATCTCCCGCAATCTTGCGTCCCAATACCTTAACGAATTGTTTTATGAGGGGAAGCTGATTAAAATCGGGGCGCACCCCACCTGTTTTTTAGCGCGCAGTGCATTGGAGAACGATGGTTTTGCCAGCGTCTATGACAACGCCGAAGATTTATGGAATCAGGTGGATCAGCTGCAGGAGAAACGCTCGGTATTCTCCGATCTGATCGGCGGCAACGGCAGCCTGCACTACGCAATCGAGCAATGCAAGGCGGCGATGAATTATCCCGGCAGCGGACTGGCAGTTTTGCTTCATGGGCCGACCGGCAGCGGCAAGAGCCTACTGGCCGCGAAGCTGTACGACTATTGCGTACAGCGCGGGCTGATCGGCAGCGAAGGACGGCTGATCACGGTTAACTGCGCGGAATATTCGGACAATCCGGATTTTTTCCTGACCAGCTTGTTCGGCTATGTTAAAGGTGCGTACACCGGGGCGGAAAAGGACAGCGAGGGACTTCTGGCACTGGCAGACAAAGGGATGTTATTTCTGGATGAAATCCACAGCCTGACGCCGGAATGCCAGGAAAAGTTGTTTTTGTTTATGGATAAGGGTGTTTATCACCGGGTCGGCGATAACCAGAAATGGCTTGCCAGCACGGTGCGCTTCGTGTTTGCGACGACGGAAAACCCGGATCAGGCGTTGTTGAAAACGCTGTTCCGCCGAATTCCGATCGTGATTCAGATTCCTTCACTGAAAGAACGGCCGCTGACGGAAAAGCGCGAACTGATCCGCCATATTCTTGAAACCGAACAGACCAAGTTTAAAATGCCGGTGCGGATCAGCGAATCAGCCTATCGCCTGTTGGAGCAGCATGAATTCCGCCACAACATCGGCGAGCTGAAAAACGATATTCAGGTCGGCATGGCCGGTGCGTACATGAAGGCGATTAAAAACGCCAGTCCGACGCTCGACCTGCACATCAGCGATCTGCCTTCCGGACTGGTCCGCAATCCGCTGCAGAATCCGCTAATGGATCAGGGCAGCGTGAGCCGGCTGCTTCCACTCGGCGAGCTGCTGCCGCGGGGCGGCGGGGAAAGCCGGTACCTGTTGTTTTATCAGGCCGCGATGCAGAATTACGAACGCTTACAGAAGCATGAGCTGTCGCTTGACACGTTTCTGGCCACGACGACGCTGCAGCTGGAACAATACGTCGATTTCCTGTTTTTCAACAATGAGAATTTCAGCTCGCCGCAGGAGGAGATCGTCCAGAGCCTGTTGGCGAACATCAACCGGCTGCTGAACAAGAAATACGGAATGTCCGAGCTGTCCAACAATGAAATTAAGATCCTGGCCCGCTACTTCACCGATCTGCTTCAGAATGAGCCGATCAGCGCCGTGGAGCTGCGCCGCCGCGGCCGCAGCATCAGCGATTTCCAGGAAACGTTAAAAACGGTCAATCCCAAGCTGGTTTCGATTGCCAACGAAATCCTGCCATTGCTGCAAACGGGACTGAATCTGCCATTGGGCGCGTTTGAAGAAATCACGACGACGTTGTTTTTTCTCTACTTTAACCGGGGCTACCAGCCGGCGCCGATTCCGGTCGTCATCATGGCGCATGGTTATTCCATTGCCAGCGGGATCGCGGAGCTGGCGAATCAGCTGCTGCACCAGAATATCTTCACGGCGATCGACATGCCGGTTGAAAGTCATTTTGAAACGATCACTAACAAGCTTAAACAGTATTTGAGCGAAATCCGGAATTGTCATGAGATCATCGTCATGGTCGATATGGGCTCGCTGGAAGGCATTCAGAAATATATCGATCAGACTGCCGATCTGGATATCGGCATCATCAACAATGTTACGACCAAGCTGGCTTTGGACGTCGGCGCGATGATCATGGAAGGGGATTCGCTGGAAAATATTCTTGAACAGGCCAAGCAGCGCTCACTGCCGAATTACGTGATCATTAAGAACCGCGTCCGTCCGAAAGCGATTCTGACAGTTTGTTCCTCAGGCATTGGGATCGCGGGCAAGATTGCCGCGCTGGTGGAAAACAGCTTCCCGAAAAAAATGGATCTGACGGTCATTCCGATCGCTGCCGATACGCTTCAGCACCGTCAGGCGTCAGGAATTTTTGATAAGTACAATGTTATTCTGATTCTTGGTACGCTGAATCTGAAACCGCAGGGTATTCCGTTTATCTCGATCGAAGATATCATCAATCAAAGCGACAGCTGGGCGCTTAAAGAAAAGCTGGGAATGTTGATGAACGACGAGGAGCTGACGGTATTTACGCAGAACATGGTGCGCAACTTCTCGCTGGATAACCTGATCGACTATCTGACGATTCTCAATCCGGAGAAAATTATCGTATACGTCGAGGAAATCCTCGAACAGATACAAAAACGGCTGGAATTCACGTTGTCCAACAACATCCTGATCGGTCTTTATCTGCATATCAGCTGTCTGATCGAGCGGCTGATCATCGACAAGCGCTTCGTTTACTATCTCAACCTGGAGAAATTTGAAGCCGAGCACGGCGATTTCATCGCGATGATCCGGGAGGTGTTCGGCCGCGTGTGCCGGGCGTATAACGTCGTCATTCCCACGGCGGAGATCGGTTATCTTTACAATTATATCGTGCAGGGGAAATCTGTCGAAAAACAGGTTGAATGTGTCGAAGAATCCAAATCGGAACTGATGGAAAGCGTCGGATTTACCGAATAACCGGAGAAAAACAAGGAAAAGCGAAGAAAAAATAATGAATTTTAAGAAAGTTGCATAAAAAAACGCGCAAAAGCGGAGCTTGGCGCGTTTTTTGCTGATAAGAGGGTGAAGAAACGAGGTGAAGCGGATGCGGAAGGTGATACTGACTTCCCATGGTCATTTGGCAGAAGGCATGCAAAGCGCGGTCAATATGATTCTGGGATGTCAGGCTGATCTTGAAGTGTATGACCTGGATCATTATGACGAACCGGATATGATTCTGGAACGGGTGCGGAAAAGGGTGGAAGAACAGCCTAACGATGAATTTATCATTCTGACCGATATCAACAACGGCAGCGTTCATCATCAGATGATGCAGCTCTGTCTCTGTCCCAATGTGTACGTCCAAACGGGGATGTGCCTGTCGATGGTCCTGGAAATTCTGCTGGCCAGTCCGCAGGCGGGGATTGAGGAAACGGTAAAGCACGCCGTGGAATCGACGAAGGAAAACATGCTCGGATTCAATTTCAGATCCATCAGAGAGATGAAGGAGGATGAATTATGGTAATTCTGATGCGGATCGACGAACGAATGCTTCATGGACAGGTGGCGCTGACCTGGGTCAACGAGGTCCATCCGGAAGCCATTCTGATCGCCAATGACGAAGCGGCGGAAAACGACATGGCCAAACTGGCCTTCAAAATGGCAAAGCCTGATGGGGTGAAGCTGGCGATCAAATCGATTGACGACGGAGCGAAGCTGCTGAATCATCCGCACGCTCAGAAAATCCGGATCTTTGTTATCGTCAGGACGCTGGCCGACGCCGTGCGGTTAGTCCGGCAGACAGAGGAAATCCACCGTGTGAATATCGGCGGAATCCGCAAGCGTGAAAACAGCCGTTCATTCAGCTCCGGTATCTTCTTAACGGAGGAGGATCTGGTGAATCTCAGGGAACTGCATGAAAAAGTGGATTATCTGGAATTCCGGATGATTCCCAATGAGCCTAAAGTCGATTATGAGAAGTTACTGAAATAAGAGGAGGGAAAAACTTATGTTGATTGTTCAAAGCGTCATCGTCGGGGTGATCTATCTGGTTTTAGGTTTCCTTGAAGAATATCTGTCATTTCCGATGTGCTCCCGGCCGATGGTTGTCGGTTCGGTCATTGGCTTCTTTCTGGGGGATTTGAAGACCGGCGTTATGATCGGTGCTTCCCTGGAACTGGTCTTCATGGGCGCTGTTCAGATCGGCGCGTCCACGCCGCCGGATTCATTAGTCGGTACCGCTGTCGGTACGGCGTTCGCGATCATGATGCACGCCGATGTCGAAGTCGCGCTGGCGCTGGCGGTTCCAGTCGCTCTGTTAGTGTCCATGACCAGCTCTATCTGGCTGACATTGCGTACATTCTGGCATCCGACGATTGAAAAAATGATGAACAAAGGGGATTACAAAGGTCTGGAACGGATGTTCTACGTCGTTGCCCTGACATTGTATATTCCGAAAGCACTTCTGGTTACATTTGCGATTATGGCGGGATCCACGGTGGTCGAGAAAATGATTTCGATCATTCCGGAATTCGTCACCGGCGGCCTGGGCGTTGCGGCAGGCATGATGGTCGCGGTTGGCTTCGCGATGTTGTTAAAGATGATGTGGTCCAAGAAAATGTGCGTTTACTATTTCCTGGGCTTCTTATTAGTCGCTTATCTCAACCTGCCGATTCTGGCCGTCGCCTTCTTCGGCGTCATCCTGTGCGTTATCCTGTACTTTGAGGGCAATTTCAAAATGAATAAAGCAGCCCCGGAAGCTTCAGAGGAGGAGGAATTATTCAATGATTAAAGAAAGACTGAATTTATCAGACGAAGACGTCAAGATGTGCAAACAGATCGGATTTAGGACGTTGTCGCTGTGCTCCATTATGGAAATGGAAAAAATGCAGGCGTTAGCGTATGTCCGTGTCATGATTCCGGTCATCAATCGTTACTATCATACACAGGAAGAACGGATCGAAGGGTATAAGCGGCATTGGGAACTGTTCAATACGACGCCGACGGTCGCGGGCTTTATCACCGGGTTATCCGCGGCGATGGAAAAGCAGGCTTCGGAAGATCCGACGATGGACAAGAAGTCGATCAACGCGGTCAAGGCTTCGTTAATGGGACCGTTCGCCGGCATCGGCGATTCCATCTTCTGGGGATCCTGGCGGATTGTCGCCACCGGCATCGGCTTGTCGCTGGCCCTGCAGGGCAATGTTCTCGGCCCGATCCTGATGTTGGTGATCTTCAATATTCCGGCGCATATCTGTCGTTACTATGGGCCGTTCCTCGGCTTCGGCCTGGGCTCCAAGTTCTTAAGTCAAGTTTCAGAATCCGGTTTAATGCAGTTTTTGACGAAGTGCGCGACGATTGTCGGCTTGATGACCGTCGGAGCGATGACCAGCTCAATGGTCAGTCTGAACATCGCGTATGTCTTTACGATGAATGAGGTGGAAATGTCCGTTCAGTCGCTGATCGATTCAATCATGCCTTCAGCTTTACCGCTGGCGTTGGTCTTCGTCTGCTTCTATTTCCTCAAGAAAGACGTCAAGCCGATCACGATCATTCTCGGCATCATCGCGTTCAGTATTCTGGGGCGGTTTATCGGCCTGGTCTAAGTGAAGGAAGTACGAAAATACAAATAAACAAGGAGGAATTATTCTATGGTTACCATGCTTGAAGTCATCAATCGGATCCCGGCGGTCTGCACCGATATTTTAAATCATCGTGAGGAAACGTTTGCGGCATTGACGCAAGCCGTCAAAGCACATCCGGAAATCAATCAGATCTTACTGATCGGCTCCGGCACGTCCAACACCAGTGCTGTTACAGCCCGCCGGTTTATCGAGAAAACTTCGGGCCTGCAGACGATCTGCGTGCTGCCAAATGAGCTGCTTTACAACTGTTTTGCTTATAATCCGAACGCCTTCTATGTCTTTACTTCCCACTCCGGCACCTCGACGCTGACCTGCATGGCAGCGGAGAAGATCACAAAGCTGGGCTATTTGACAGCGGCGGTGACCGATGGCGAGGACAGTCCGATCGCAAAAATGGTCGACGTCTTTATCAATCAGCGCAATGGGGTTGAGGAATATCTGATGCGCACGATCGGCTACTGTTCCAGCGTTTTAACCCAGATGTTGATGGGCATGGCCATCGGGAAAGCTCGCGGTGTGCTGACAGACGATCAGGCAGCGGTCTATCTTGATCAGGCGCAGGCCGGTATCGGACACCATCCGGCGATTGTCAAGGAAGCGATGGCCTGGTTTGATCGGAATCAGGAAAAGCTGATGGCGGCGGAAACCTTCACCCTTTACGGCATGGATTCGCTGTGGGGTGTCGCATTAGAAGGAGCGTTAAAGATTCTGGAAATCTCGAAGCGCCGGATTGGCGTCGGCTATGAATTTGACGATGGCATGCATGGTCCGACGATGGGCTATACGCCATCTAACTGCGTCATCGTCCTGCATGACGGCGGCCGGGAAGACGTGCGCGCGCATCAGCTGACGACGTTTGCGAAGAATGAGCTGGGTTATGGTTATCTGATCGGTGAAAATCCAATCGATGCCAGTGATCTGCCGATTTCGCTGGCGGGCGGGGAATTTATCTTCCTGGAGCTTTCCCCGGTCGTTCAGGTTCTGGCTTACCGGCTGGCGGTAGATTACGGCATTGATCTGGCGGATATGTCGTATCATTCAGAAACAAAATATTTCAACACGCATAACGAAGCGTAAGGCTTTCTTGCAAGGTTGAAGGCATCGGCAGCCGGGGCGTCGCGTCCTGGCTGTCTTTGTTTTGACGTCAAAGCGGCGGAGGACAGGAGGAAAAGTCAATGCAGAGAAGCAAGAGCCGGTGGATTGGGGACCGGCAGTTTTACAGGACGGCGCTGGCGGTGGGAATTCCGCTGATGTTTCAGCAGCTGATCACCAGCTCGGTCAATCTGGTGGATAATCTGATGGTAGGGCAGTTGGGTAACGAGGCGCTCAGCGGGGTCGCGGCGGTGAACCGTTTTACGATGATCGCGATTTTCGCGGTGAATGGATTATTAGCTGCCGCGGCAATTTTTATCGCGCAGTTCTGGGGTGCGGAGGATTCTGAACGGATGAAGCAGACCTTCCGGTTTTCATTGCTTGCGGCTGGTTTTATTCTGATTCCGTTCTGGCTGGCGGAAGCCGTGGCTCCCGCGTTAATCCTGGGATTTTTTACGAATGTCCCGGAGGTTGTTGCGGCTGGAAGCCGGTATATGGCGATGGCGGCGTGGACCTTGCCCCCAACGGCGCTTTCGTTAACCGCAGCGAGCGCGATGCGGGCTGCCGGAGAACCTCGCTTGCCCTTATTAATCAGCGCCGGCGCGGTTTTAATCAACACGCTGCTGAACTATGGGCTGATCTTTGGCCACTTTGGATTTCCTGCTCTGGGCGTGCAGGGAGCGGCGCTGGCAACAGTGATTGCCCGATTGATGGAAGCCGCGCTTTATCTTTATTTCCTGAAGCACAAGCCGTTTGCGTTTAAAACCAGCTTGCGCGACTTGTTTGCGATACCACGTTCTTTAGCGTGGACGATCTTTAAAAAAGCGCTACCGCTGGCCTTGAACGAACTGATGTGGTCGCTGGGCATGGCAACGTTGTTTAAATTCTATTCCCAACGCGGACCTGAGGTCATGGCGGGATATTCGATTGCGAATACGATCAGTGACCTGTTCTTCGTCTTGTTTGGCGGATTGGCTACGGCAACCACGATTCTGGTTTCCAAGCCGCTGGGCGCGGATCGGATGGAAGAAGCGCGGGATCGGGCCTATCAGCTTCTGGCTTTTTCAGTCTTTCTCGCGGTTCTTTTTTCCTTTGTGATGTTTGGAACTTCGTTTGTCGTACCGTCCTGGTATCAGGTCAGTGCGCAGGCCAAACAGATTGCAGCTCAAATGCTGCGGGTCATGGCAGTGATGTTCTGGACCTATACCGCGAATACGCAATGTTATTTCATCTTACGGGCCGGCGGGGATACGCGCTCCACTCTGTTTGTGGATTCTGGGTTTATGTGGCTGGTGAATCTTCCCTTGATCGGGATGCTGACGTATTTTACCGGATTGAATATCATGCAGATGTATTTGATCGGACAAATGACCGAGTTGGCAAAGTTAACGTTGGCTTATCATTTGGTCCGGAAAGAGAAGTGGCTTGTCAATCTGACGGAATGATCTACAAATTTTAAAGATCATGGACTCCTTTTCTGCTGGAAGAAAATTGGAAACACATGATCCAGACTGAGAAAAATATCGTTGTCCATAGCCGTTTTGCGTGATAAGATGAAGAAAAATAAAACTTATGAAAGAAGAGAATATCATGGATGCGCTGGAGATATTGAATGCGAACTGGAAAGCGGAAGACGGAAGCTTCCTTTATTATTTCCATGAAGAAAATAATTTTCATGAAGCGGCATTTCTGGAACTATGCGGCTGTATTTCCTCTTTATCCCGGCTTCGTCCACGTGATCAGGCAGTTTCCTCTAAAATCGTCTTTGTTTATGGGCAAGTGTTAAAACATCTTCTCTATCATTTTGATCCTCAGGATCTGAGTTCAATTTCCAATCTGCCTTCCGATTACAGTGAAAAGCTGGAACTACTTGAAAAAACTGTGTTTCATTACTTTCAATGTGATTGAGAAAAACAAAGAGCGTCGATCCGAGCTGATTGATTCGATTTTCAGATTATAGATGTGTTTGCATGAACAGGCAAGTCATTGAGGGGATGAGGAGAATATGAAGAATATTCTGACAGGCGGATTTCTAACCATCGGCGGCATACTTTTAATGCAAATCAAGCGAGTTAACGATTTATTTCTTTCGATGGGCGGTCTTCGCGGCGCGCCTGAATTTGGTCTGTTGATCAGCGGCCTGCCCGACGATGAAGAAAATCAGCGTTGTTTAAAGGTGTCATCGACTCAGAATCTCTGTTGAATTCAAGCCTTTCCGCCGTTATTGATCAATTAAAAATTCAGGAATTAAAACCGGAATACATTGTCGAAGCGTTTAGCTTCGCTAAAGCGCAAAGCATGGTATAATCAAGACATTAAGAACGAGAAAGAGAGGATCTTGATATGCATGATGCCGCAGTCCGCAAGGCGATTGAGCTGGAAACTCAGCGCCAGACCCATAACATTGAATTAATCGCTTCTGAAAACTATGTCTCCCGGGATGTTTTGGAAGCCGTCGGTTCCATCCTGACCAACAAATACGCCGAAGGTTATCCGGGACGGCGCTATTACGGCGGCTGTGTGGACGTCGATATCATTGAAAATCTGGCCCGCGACCGGCTGTGCGAATTATTTCATGCCGAACATGCCAACGTCCAGCCGCATTCCGGCTCCCAGGCCAACATGGCGGTGTATATGACAATCTTACAGCCGGGCGATAAAGTGCTGGGCATGGATTTAAGCTCCGGCGGCCATCTGACGCATGGGCATCAGCTGAATTTCTCCGGTCGGCTGTACGAGTTCCACAGCTACGGCGTGGATAAAGAAACCGAACAAATTAATTATGAGGAACTGCGCCGGATCGCTCTGGAGGTGAAGCCGAAGCTGATTGTGGCCGGCGCCAGCGCCTATCCGCGGGAGATTGACTTTAAGAAATTCCGGGAAATTGCCGATGAAGCTGGCGCGTACCTGATGGTCGATATGGCGCATATTGCCGGTTTAGTCGCGGCAGGGCTGCACATGAGCCCGGTGCCTTATGCCCATTTCGTCACGTCCACAACCCATAAAACCCTGCGCGGCCCGCGCGGCGGCATCATTCTGTGCAAACAGGAATTTGCCAGAGATCTCGACCGCAACGTCTTCCCGGGCATTCAGGGCGGCCCGCTGATGCATGTGATCGCTGGAAAAGCGGTGTGCTTCGGCGAGGCGCTGAAGTCAGAATTCACCGATTATGCCCGCCAGATCATGGCCAACTGTCAGGCTTTCTGCAAGACGCTCCAGCAGGAAGGCTTGCGGATTGTGACCGGTGGTACGGATAACCATCTGATCCTGGCTGATGTGAGATCTTCCTATGGCATCACGGGCAAGCAAGCCGAAGCCCTGCTGGATGAAATCAACATCACCTGCAATAAAAACACGATTCCCTTCGATCAGGAAAAACCGTTTGTGACCAGCGGTATCCGATTGGGCAGTGCGGCGATGACGACGCGCGGCTTTCAGGAAGAGGAATTCCGTCAGGTTGCCCGCTGGATTACGATGGTGCTCAAGCACCCGGAAGACGAAGCTTTGAAAGCGAAGCTGCGTCAGGAAGTCATTGAAATGACCTCGCGCTATCCGCTGATCCGGGAATCCTGAATGACGCGGTAGCCGAAGGGAAACAAAAAGTCCTGAGCTGTAATGGAATCATCCGATTTCCAGACAGCGCGGGACTTTTTTACAGAATTTTTGAAATTGCCGAATTCGCCTCTGCCGGAGAGAAAATCAGGCGGCGGCAGGTAAATTCAACAACAGGTTGACGGTAAACGTATCATCGTTCGGCGTGATTTTTAAAACACCGTGATATTTTGTGCATAATGTGCGGATGGAAGAAAGACCGATGCCTTCCCCTTCCCGCTTGGACGACAGGAACGTCTCATCCTGCTTCTGGATCTGACCATTATAGCTGTTGCGGCATTGCAGAACCAGTCCGTTATTTCCCTGCATCCGGCTTTTGATCTCGATGAACTGTGTTTCCCCCGCTTTTTGCCGTAAACAAGCCTCAATCGCATTTTCCAGCATGTTGCCCAGAATCACGGTTAAATCCGTATCCTTGATCGCCAATGCCGGCGGCAATACGATCGACGAAGTAAATTCAATTCCACTCTCCTCTGCCATCTCCATGTAATACCGCACGATGGCGCTGAACAACAAATTCTCGCAGACCGGCGTTTTCACCGAAGATTCAAAATTGTTGATGAACTGATTCAGTGAATCCCGCAGTTTTTCCGTTTCCCCATGATCCATATACGTCTTCAGCGTCAGCAGGTAATGATGCAGATCATGCCGCGTCTGCCGTGTAGTGGCGATGCTGGCGGCCAGCCGTTCCGCCTGCTTGTTGCGGATCAGCACCTGATACTCCTGGACCTGCAGCTGCTGCTGGAGCTGCCGTTTTTCTTCGTTGAAATTGATCATACTGAGGGTGGCGTAATAGGAGAGAAACGTCCCCGCAGTCCAGACGATCGCCAACAACAGCGGGGATGTGATCTCGCTGTGCAGCACGGTGATCGACGAGGTAAACCCCAGCCGGTAAATAAGATAGAACGAAGCGGGAATCAGCCATAACATACTCCAGATTTCCGGCGTGTCCTCATGTTCCCAGACCGGCAGGACCTGATGGCAGAGAAAATGCGCCATTAACGGAGCACTGAGGGCAAAGACGAGAATCCGGCAGAGCGAAACCAGCCCCACTGCCGATAAACCGGTAAAAAGCGGCCCGCAATGGATCTCCAGAATTTCCGAGAACATTAAGACAATATCGGAATAATTCTCAATCAACAAGATCAGAAACAGGAGCTTGCGCATCGACGTGCGCAGGATGTGATAGGCCAGAAAGAGACAGACCCCAAGGAAGAAACAGGTAAACGGAAACATCCAGATTGAATCGATTCCATACGTTTCGCCTAAAAGATAAACGCTCAGCGTCGTTCCCAGATAAAGCAGGAATGCATACAGCACACTTTGACGGAAGGAACAGCGCAGATGATTCCGAAACGGAATTAAGATCAAAAACAAATAGGGCGCCAGCCGGGTGCCCAAGCTTAAAAAGTAATCCGGAAGCGACATAGGCTTACCCCTCGCTCAGGCGTTTAAACGAATAATCGGCATACGCCTGCCGGATTTCACTCTTGCGCGCACGGTTGATCGGGATCTGCACCTGATCCTTCATCAAAAAGTCATGATCGTCCATCTGCTGCACATAATCCATGTTGATCATGCAGTTGCGGTAGGGACTGAGAAACTGTTTGTATTTCAAAAGCAGCGGTGAAAATTCCGCGAAGGACATATAGGTTTTGATCATCCGGCCGGGCGTATGGATTTGAATGTAATGATTGTAATAGTCGGTATACATGATATCGCGGATTAAAATGCGCGACATGATCCGGCCTTCCTTGACTTCGATGTAATGATTGCGGGAACGAATCGACTTTTCGCTCAAGCGCAGAACTTCGTCAAGTTTGTCCTGCTCGATGGGCTTGACCAGATAATGAAAAGCCCGCACATCATAGCTCTCAATCGCATAGTCGCGGCTGGAGGTGGTGAACACAATTAAAGAACTGACGTTGTTTCCCCGCAGCGTCCGGGCCACGGTCATGCCGTCGATTTCGTTCATGAAAATATCCAGGAAAATGATATCCCAGTCCGCGCGTGAAGCCAACAGAAATTCATTTCCTGAAGAAAATGAACGGATCTCATAGATCAGCGATTCGCGCAGGCAGAAATTTTGAATTTTTTCAGCCAGCAGCTTCCGATCTTCTGCTGAGTCGTCGATAACCGCAATTTTCATAACGATTGCTCCTTTCGATCCGCATGCAAGCCGATGCATGATCGGGATAAGGGAATGGATTGTTCGATTTCCTTTGTTTTCTTTATTATAACAGATTTTTTTTAACAATTTTTATTTTATGATTAATTTGATAATAAATTGTTAAAAAAACAGGAATGCCTAATCTGTGAAGCAACAAAAAGCCTGAATTATAAGGCAAATCTGAACTTTGAACGGCTGAGGCTGAAATCCTGTTTTATTATATCATTAGCGAAGATTGAAAATTGTACAGCCTCAAAACTCTGAAATGTGTTGCTTTTTCTTTTCAGAGGAGTCGATCCGTTTTTGTTCCTGCGCCTAAAACACCAATGAATCCAAAGCGAACGGCCAGGGCTGAAAATCATCCTGTCCCTCCGTTCTTTCTTCCGCTTTTTTCTTCAAAAAAAGTCTGGGAAAATGTTGCTTTATGATAAAAAATCTCAAGCTAATATCATAAAGTTTTGAGCCGGATCAAAAAGGAGGGGAGATGGACTTTGCCTGTTTTCCCTCTTGACGTCAGGAATATCCTTAATACAGGCTGGGGACAGATCGGAAAAGTCCGGTATCAATCCAGCTCGCCGGCCGCGGCTGTTTAACGATTTATAAAGTGATAATTAAGTGCAGTTTAAGCTTACATTCAAACCGGCAGCGGCGCAAAGACCGCGGTCTCTTCGAAGTAAAAAAATGGAAAATTCTTATTGACAACTTCTCGTGGTATCGCTTACAATGACGGTGTAATTGGATTGTTATTGTTCAATAAAACAAGCAAAACCAATTTGCAAGAGGACTTTTATGTCTTCTCTGCAAATTGGTTTTTTCTTTTTTCCAAGGAGGTTTAGCGATGGAAATCTGTTATAGCCCGTTAGCGGGCAAAACGGTCAATCTGGACCATGTTGCGGACGAAATGTTTTCTCAGCGGATGCTGGGGGATGGAATTGCGGTCGAACCGGAAGCCAGTGAAATTTACAGTCCGGTCGCCGGCGAGATCACGATGGTTTATGAAACCCAGCACGCAATCGGCATTAAAACGGAGAAGGATGTTGAAATTCTGCTGCATATCGGCATCGACACCGTCATGTTGGGGGGAACGCCATTTAAAACAAAGGTGCAGGTCGGCGATCATGTGCGTCCGGGCGATCTTCTGACGCTTGTCGATTGGGATTACATCCGGAAGAAAGGCTGCGACACGATCGTTCCGATTCTGGCAATCAACCGCAAAGTAAAGCTGCTGAAAGGTGAGGAAAATGTAAAACCGGGCGAAGCTTTATTTGAAATCGAAGCATAACGTAACGCGGAAAGCGAGGTGGCTCTGTGATCATCAAACAGATTTACAATAACAATGTCATCCTCTCGGAGAATGAAGCGGGGGACGAAATCATCCTGGTCGGCCGGGGAATTGCCTTCGGCATGACCCGCGGAAGTAAAGTCGTGGAAGGCCGGATTGAAAAGAAATTTGAGCTTCAGGACGACGTCGGCCAGAAATTCAAGACGCTCGTTCAGGAAGTCCCGTATAAAACGATTCTGGTTTCAGAAGAAATTATTGATTATATCAAGACGCAGTCAACTAAACGCATCAACGATTCCATCTACGTCACGCTGACCGACCACATCGCCAACATGATCGAACGGGTCAAGATGGGAATTGTCTTTGATCCAACGCTGCTGCTCAACGTCAAATCGCTGTATAAAGAGGAATACCGGCTGGGCTTGAAAGTCACGGAGCTGCTGCGGCAGAAATTGAAAATCGACATCGACGATGGAGAGGCAAGCTTCATCGCCCTGCATATCATCAACGCCGAGCTGGATTCCAATATGCAGCAGATGTATGAAATCACAGCGGTGATTGAGGATATCCTCAACATCGTGCGCGAGGATTTTCACGTCGATACGGAAAACGGCCAGTGCGACCGCTTTATCACGCATTGCCGCTTCTTTGCCCAGCGCGTTGTCAATAACGAATATCTCAGCACCAAGTCCGACTACAATCTGAGCACCTATCAGGTGTTCGAACAAACGCATCCGCGCGAAACCGCATGTATCGAGCGGATCGCGCAGCGGATCAAGGAACAGTACAGCTATGAGGTCAGTACGGATGAAAAGCTGTATATCATGATCCATCTGATCCGCCTGACCGAATAACAGGTTATTGCCAGCCCTCATCCGAGCGGGCTGTGTAATAAAGGTTTTGAAAAAGGACTGGAAGTTTTATCAGCGCACGTTCATTTCAAACAGGCTCAGCTGGCCTGGGAAGATTACCGGCTTAAGACGGGACTTTCCATTGGAAATGAGGACGTGCCGGTCAGAAAGAAACAGAAGGGAAAAAGGACGAAAGTCGATTCCGGGCGGCCAGGAAGCCGCGCATCAGACGGCCTGTTTCCACAATGTTTCACGCTTTGCCAGGCGTCTTTCGCGAAGGTGCTGAGGCAGGCTGACCGTCAGAACTTCCAAGCTCCGTTTCAGCCAGCAAATCCAAAAAAGATTTGAAAGGAGAAATCACCAAGTATGGGGAAATATGAAGAGTTATCCAGAAAAGCACTGGAAGCTTTAGGCGGCGTGGAGAACATCACGCACGTCACGCACTGCGCAACACGTCTGCGGATCAGCTACGCCCGCAAGAGCGTCGTCAATGAGGAAGGCTTGAAAGATCTTCCGGGATCCGCCGGCATCGTCAACAAAGACAAGCAGATCCAGATCATCATCGGCCCGGGCGTTCATGACGCTTACGAAGAATTCCTGGAAATCTCCGGATGGAGAGAAGGCGGCGCCGTCGCCGCGGAGGAAGAGGAAGAAACCGGACCGAAGAACGCGATGTACTACCTGAACAAGTTCGGCAACTTCGTCGCTCCGATCTTCATGCCGGTCGTTCCGGCGATGATCACCGGCGGTATGATCCTGGCGATCAAGAACCTGTTGGTCAACTACTTCGGCATGGGCGTTGACAGCGGCACAGCACAGCTGATGCTGATGATCTTTGACGCCGGCTTTGCCTTCCTGCCGGTTTACGTCGGCTATACGTTAGCTTCCCAATTAAAGATGCAGCCGATCATGGGCGCCTTCTTAGGCGCGACGCTGATCGCTCCGCGCTTTGCGACCGGAACCGTCACCGACTTCTTCGGCATCGGCATTCCGCAGGTTTCTTACAGCTCGACCGTCATTCCGATCGTGCTGGGCGTCTTCTTCATGTACTATGTCCAGAAGGTTCTGAAGAAGATCATTCCGGAAGCGCTGACGTTCTTCTTAACGCCGCTGATCACGATGATTGTCGTCGTTCCGGTTACGTTAATCGTTTTAGGCCCGATCGGCAACCAGCTGTCCGGCTACATTGCGGCCTTCTGCATCTGGCTGACCAATACGCTCGGCTTTATCGCTCAGCCGATCCTGTCGGCGATCTATCCGTACATGGTTATGTTTGGTTTGGATAAGGGTCTGTCTCCGATCGGCATCGAACTGATCGCCAACCTCGGCTACAACTCCGTCACCGGCATTATGGGCTTCGTTTCCAACATCTGCATCGGCGGCACGGCCCTGGCAGTCGCGACGACGATCAAAGACAACAAGGCGCAGAAGGGCATGATCGCTTCCTTCGGCGTCACGGCGCTGTGCGGTGTTACTGAGCCGGCCTTCTACGGCGCGCTGCTGTCGCGGCCGAAAGCGTTGATCGGCACAGCCATCGGCGCGGTTTCCGCGGGCTTAGTCGCAGGTCTGTTCGGCTTGAGAACGTTCGTTCAGGGCGGCTGTCCGGGATATCTGACGTTGTTGTTCTTCGTTGATCAGAACGGCGGTCTGCATTATGTCTGGATCGCGATCCTGGTCGCGGCGATTGCGACGATCGTTTCCTTCACGGCGACGAAAGTCATTCTCAGCCGGGATATGAAAAAGGCAGCGAAATAAAAATCAGGCTTCACTTCACGCTGTCGGGATGCTTCATTCCGGCAGCGTTTGTTTAAACGGACCCCCAATACAGGAGTTCGCCAGATTTTAGAAGAAAGGGCGAAGCGGCAGGCTTCGCAGGGTAAAATGATGAAAGTATTAATCGGACAATTTATCAATGAGGCCAACGCCAACATTCCCGTCAAGGACGAGATCACAACCTTCGACATCGCTTTCGGCGACGAGCTGATCGAAAAAATGCAGGTCGGCGATATTTTTGAGCAGGCCGGGATTGAAATCATTCCGTCGGTGTACGCGGTATCGGGCGCCTCGGGCGTGATCAAGCGTCACACGTTCGACTACATCGAAGCGTGCTTCCTCAATGCGGTGCGCGAGCATCTGCATGAAATCGACGGGATTTATCTGATGCTTCACGGCGCGAGCGAGGTCGACGGCTTAGGCTCGGGCGACCATCACATCCTCAAGGCGATTCGTGACCTCGTCGGGCCGTACATCCCGATCACGGTGGCCTGCGATCCGCATGGCAACCTGTGTCAGGACTATGTTGAAGCGACGACCGCGATCCGCAGCTACCGCCAGTCTCCGCACACCGATTCCCGCGATACATGGCGGAAGATGGCGCAGATGGTCTGCGATCTGGTCAAGGACCGGCAGAACATTCATTCTGTGTACCGCAAGCTGCCGATGATTCTGGGTGGGGAACAGAGCGTATCGGCGGATGAGCCGGTGCGTTCGATCAATCAGTATCTTGATGAACTGGAACAGGATCCGCGGATTTTGAGCTGTTCCTGGCATGTCGGCTACATCCGTCATGACACCGATGTCGCCGGCTGCGGCATCGTCGTGGTCCCGGCCACAGAGGCAGATCAGGCGTATGCCGAAGAAGTCGCCGACAAGCTGGCGGACTATGTCTGGAACAAGCGGCATGAGTTCCATTACACCGGCACGACCGCAAAACCGGAAGACGCGCTGGCGATGGCGCTGGGCTTTGAAGGCAAACCGTTTGTCATCACCGATTCGGGCGATAACACGACCTCCGGCGCGACGGGCTGGAATACATTCATCCTGCGGCAGGCACTGGCGGCCAAGTCCGATAAGCGGATTCTGTTCGCTTCGATCTGCGATCCGAAGACATGCGATCTGCTCGATGGGCTGGATCTCGGAACGAAAACTGAGATCGAGCTGGGCGTGGGGCACGACGCGATGTCGGAGAAGGTCAAGCTGGAAGTGACCGTTTTGTCCAAGGGACAGGTCGTCCGGCCGATCGGGATCGGAACCGAAGGCATCGCCAAGACATTTGGCAAGTGCGTCGTCGTCCATGTGGAAGGCACGGCGATTGACGTCATCGTCGCCAATCACCGTCAATCCTACGCCCATGCGATTCAGTTTGAAAGCGCCGGCGTGAACTGGATGGATTACGATGTGACAGTCGTCAAGCAGGGCTATATCTTCCCATATCTGAAAGAGAACGCCGCCGGCTATGTGATGTCGCTGACCGACGGAGCGACGCCGCAGGACACCGCTTCGATTCCATTCAAGCGGATCATGCGTCCGATGTTCCCGGTCGATCAGATTTAATTTTGAACTGACGATCAAACCAGATCACAGCTTCCATAAGAAAACCGGCGTGCATTCCACGCCGGTCCTCTCTAATCTTCAGGTTCCCGGCGGTTTAACCGCCGGTGAATCTTCTCATACGTCGTCAGCTTTCGATTTAACAGCTCGTCATATTGGAGCCGGAAGTAAATCGAATACAACGTATCCAGAATATAAAGCAGCGTCATCCGCGTCGAAAACGACGAGATCTTCTGATAATGATTTTCATACGACGACATGTAAATCTTATGCAGCGCAAAGCGCGTCAGCGGATTTTTCTGGGTCGAGGTGATCAGTACGATCGGCGAATGATTGTCGCTTAAGATCTGACAGACGGTGTTCATCGAGCCGCCCCGGCCGCCGAACGAAATGACGATCGACAGATGGCTGGCGTCGGCGTTGCCGGCCGACAATTTCTGCATGTATTCCGCTTCGGGAACGTTCACGTTCACATTGATCTCCTGCATCTGGAACTGGAAGTTCCGGGCGAAAAAGAGATTGCCGGCGGAGGCGTACACGTCGATGAACGCCGCTTGTTTCATCAGCGCCGACACGTCCACCAGCACCTGCTGATCGGACAGACTCAGCGTGTCTTCAATCGTCTGGGTGTAAACGTCCTTTAAATGAAGCAGGATTTCGTTGACTGTATCGGTTGGGGAAATCGGGAAGTCAATGCTTTCCACCGGAATCTCGGTTTCCGAGCGCAGGGCATCCTGCAGCTGCAGCTTCAGGTCGTTGACGCCGCTTAAGCCCAGCTTGTTGATCAGGCGGTAGATCGTCGGTACGGAGACATAGGTCAGGGAAGCAATTTCCTTCGGCTTGGCCGCGATAAAGCTTTCCGGGTCTTTCAGGATCGCGTCGATCAGGATCCGCTCATTGGGCGTGACATTTTCAAGATTTTCAAGTTTTTTTAACAGATTCACAACGCATCTTCCTTTTCTGCTTTAACTATACCACGATTGCAGGCAAAGCCGAAAGAGAAGCAGAAAAAGAAGCGAACCATTGATAAAGGAGAATGAAACGATGGAACAAATCAAAGCCGTTTTAAAACAGGTGAGCGCACCGCAAAAGGACTGCGCGGGCACGCCGGTCGGATTGAGCGACGAGACGATCGCCGAGCGCAAACAAAAAGTGCTGGCCGCGATGAAAGCGCGCGGGTTGGATCAGCTGATCGTGTACGGCGATGTCGAGCACGGCGGAAATTTCGAGTATTTAGTCGGGTATTTCACCCGCTTTGAGGAAGCGCTGCTGGTGCTGAATGCCAACGGAAAGGCGACGCTGGTCTTGGGCAACGAAAACCTGAACAAAGCCGCCAAAGCCCGGATTGAAGCCGCGGCCGTGCATGTCTCGCTGTTCTCGCTGCCGAATCAGCCGCATCGTCACGACAAGTCGCTGAAAATACTGCTTCAGGAAGCGGGAATCGCCGAAGGGCAGCGCACCGGCTTAGTTGGCTGGAAGCTGTTTACCAGTCCGCTGGAGGACAACCGGCAGAGCTACGATATCCCTTCTTATGTCGTCGAGGCGGTCAAGGCGATCGTCGGCGAAGCACAGTTAAGCAATGAAACCGGTCTGTTCATCGGGGAAAACGGCGTGCGCACCACCAACAATGCGAATGAAATCGCGCATTACGAATACGCGGCGGCGCTGGCTTCCGATTGCGTGCTGGACGCGATGGACAAGCTGGAACTGGGCGTCAGCGAGCTGGAGCTGGGCGACGCGTTAGTGCGCAAGGGGCAGCACACGAGCATCGTCACGATTGCCTCAAGTGGTCCGCGCTTTGTCAAAGCGAATATGTTTCCGACGGCCAACACCGTCAAGCTGGGCGATCCGATTTCCCTCACCGTCGGCTACCGCGGTGGTTCCAGCAGCCGGGCCGGCGTCGCGGTGCATAATGCGGACGAACTGCCGGAAGCCCAACGCGATTATCTCGAGCGGGTGGCTGGCCCGTATTTCAGCGCCTATGCGGCATGGCTGGAAACGATCCACATCGGTCAGACCGGCGGCGATTTGTTCAACACGGTGGAAACGGTGCTGCCGCGCGCGCAGTATGGCTGGTCGCTGTGCCCGGGTCATCTGAGCGCGGAGGAAGAATGGATGGCTTCGCCGGTTTATGAAGGCAGCACGGAAATCCTGAAAAGCGGCATGCTTTTCCAGATTGATATCATCCCGTCCGTATCCGGCTATCCGGGAACCAGCGCCGAAAGCACCGTCGTTTTGGCGGATGCGGAATTACAGCGTCAGATTCAGCAGGAATATCCGCAGATGTGGCAGCGGATGCAGGCGCGGCGGACCTACCTGAAAGAAACGCTGGGCATCCGGCTTTCCCAAGACGTGCTGCCGATGTGTTCAACGGTCGCTTATTTACGGCCATTCCTATTAAATAAGGATAGCGCGTTTGCTGCAGAACACGTGTAAGCGGGGAATTGAAGATGAAAATATTGATCGGCGGTTGGCTGGCCGAGTCCAACGCCTATGGGAATAAGCCCTGTCAAATCCAGGACTTTACGATCACAACCGGCGAAGCGATTGCGGATAAGCTGTACCTGCGCGCGCTGGCCGATGCGGAAGGGGTCGAGCTGATTCCTGCATTGCATGCCAGCTGCATGGCGGCCGGGGTGATTACTTCCCAGACGTTCGCTTATTTCTTAAACCAGTTTGTGCACGCCGTGAAGCGACATGAGCACGAGATCGACGGGATATTCTTCTTTCTGCATGGGGCAAGTTACGTCGAGGATCTGGAAGGGAGCTCCGGCGATCATAAAATTCTGCGGGAAATCCGCAAGATCGTCGGCCCGTACATGCCGATCGCGATCGCCTGTGATCCGCATGGCAATCTGTGCCAGCGCTATGTCGACGATTGCACTATCCTGCGGACGTTCCGTCATTCTCCCCATTCCGACCGCGACGTCACCAATCAGATCGTCTTTCGGGGCCTGCTCGACGTCCTCCGCCATCGCCGGCAGATTCATCCGGTATACCGCAAGGTGCCGATTCTCTTAGGCGGGGAGCGCTGTGTTTCGGCGGATGAGCCGCTTTGTTCCATCAACAAGCTCCTCGATGAAATTGAAGCGGATCCGCGGATCCTGTGCTGTTCCTATCATATCGGCTACCTGCGCCATGACAGCGAACATTGCGGCGCGGGTATCGTCGTAGTGCCGGATCGTCCGGAAGATACGGATTACGCGAAGCAGAAAGCGGATGAAATCTATGATTTTGTCTGGGCGCGGCACAGGGAATTTCATTTCACCGGCAACGCCGCCGAGCTGGACGACGCGCTGCGGACCATGCTTGAGTTTGACGGCAGCCCGTGCTTCTTAACGGATTCCGGCGACAATGTCACAGCCGGAGCGCCGGGCGTGAATACGGATGTGCTGCGGCGCTGCTTAAGCTGGGAAACGCCGCTGACCAAGTCGATTCTGTTTGCGGCGATCTGCGATCCGGCTGTGTGCGCGCAGGTGCTGGCGGAGAAACAAGCCGGTGATCGGGTCGCGCTGAACTTGGGCGTAAAGGACGACGAACATTCCCAACCCGTTGCAATTCGCGGCGTCGTGATCTCCCGCGGCGAGCTGCACCGGCGCTATGGCGACGAAGCGGTGGCCGGACAGTGCTGGACCGTGAAGCTGGACAACGTGCCGGTGAGCGTCGTGATCGCCAGCGCAGCGGTGTCGTTTTCCGAGCGTGAACAATATGAAAAGGCCAACGTCGATCTGGACGGCTATGATCTGATCATCGTCAAGCAGGGTTATTTGTATCCGGAGCTGAAAGCGATGGCCAAGCATTACGTCATGGCGCTGACCGACGGCGCGTGCATGCAGCGGACGGAACGGTTAGTCTATAAGAAAGTCAGCCGGCCGATCTACCCGCTCGATGAAATTTAAACCGGACATCATCATTTTGAAGACCGCGGTAAAAACGCGGAAGGAGGAAATCTCATGAAAATCTTAATCGGCGGCCTCGTCGCTGAATCCAACGCCTACGTGGCCAAGCCCTGCGAAATCCAGGACTTCGTCATCCAGACCGGGGAGGACATTGCCCACCGGATGTATCTGGACGAACTGCAGCCTGAGCTTCAAGCCAACGACATTGAACTGATCCCGGCGATCTTCGCCTACGGGGCGGGCGCGGGACGGGTCGCTTACGATACGTTCGATTATATCCTGAAACAATTTAAGCACGCTGTGGAAAAATACCAGGGCGAGCTGGACGGCATGTTTTTCTTTCTGCACGGCGCAAGCAATGTGATTGATCTGGAAGGCGGCTCCGGTGACCACAAGATCATCGAGGAAATTCGCAGGATCGTCGGGCCGTACATGCCGATCGCGGTCGTCTGCGATCCGCATGGCAACGTCGATCAGGAGTACGCCAGCCGGCTGAACATTCTGCGCACCTTCCGCCACAGCCCGCATACCGACCGCAAGGAAGCGCATCAGATCGTTTTCCGCTACCTGGTCAACCTGATCCAGAACCGCCGGGAAATTCATCCGGTGTACCGCAAGGTGCCGATTCTTTTAGGCGGAGAGCGCTGTGTTTCGACCGATGAACCGCTGGTGTCGATCAACCGCCTGCTCGATGAAATCGAAGCCGATCCGCGGATTCTGTGCTGTTCCTATCATATCGGCTATTTGCGTCATGACAGCGCCAAGTGCGGCGCGTCGATTGTGGTCGTGCCGAATCAGCCGGAGGATGAGGCGTATGCCCGGCAGAAAGCGGACGAGATCTATGATTTCGTCTGGGCGCGGCACAGGGAATTCCATTTCACCGGGTACGCGGACGAGCCGGAGGCAGCGTGGGAAGCGATGCTCAAGCATCCGGGAAAGCCGTGCTTCTTAACCGATTCCGGTGATAACGTCACGGCTGGGGCGCCGGGCGGCAACACGGTTGTGCTGCGTCAGGTGCTGGCGGAAACCGACTATCACGGCAAGCAGATTCTGATCGCCGGGATTACCGACAAGAAGCTGTGCGAAAGCACGCTGGCCGGCAAGCAGACCGGCGATCATGTGGAATTTGACGTTGGCCCGGAAATCGACGCACTGTCAGCCAAGGTTCATCTGCGCGGCACGGTGATTTCCACTGGCGATCTGCACAACCATTATCATGATCCGAAGGTCGTCGGCGTTTGCTGGACAATCAAGCTGGATGACAAACCGGTCACAGTTGTGATCCAGAGCTATTCCGTTTCATTTGCGGAGCGGGCGCAATATGAACAGGCCAACGTCGATCTGGACGCCTATGATCTGATCATCGTCAAGCAGGGCTATCTCTATCCGGAACTGAAAGCAATGGCTTCGCATTACGTCATGTCGCTGACCGACGGGGCGTGCATGCAGCGCACGGAGCGGCTGACATACAAGAAGGTCATTCGTCCGATCTATCCGCTCGACGAGATTTAAAACGGGACCAGCGTGCCGGGTTGGTGAACGCCACGATCCGGCCGCTGTTTTTGATGGAATAAAACGGGAGAGAAGACAAAGGGGGACGAGTGTTTGAATTGGGTTTTAACGCTGTTGGCGGGTATCGCCGGCTGGCAGCTGGCAGCGCGGTGGAAATTGCCAGCGCCTGCGATGTTGGGCAGTATGCTCGCCGTGGGTCTGACGAATATTCTATTCGATTACGCCGCCTTGCCGATGGCGGTGAAGGTCTTCGCCCAGGCGATTTCCGGGGCCTTTATCGGCATGCAGATCGGAAGAAGGGATGTGGCGCGGATGCGCGGGCTGATCGTTCCGTTTCTGTTATTGGCAGTCATGCTGACAGTGAATACGTTTGTCGTCGGGATCGCGATCCAGAAGCTGTGCGGCTGGGAGTGGATCACGGCTTTGCTTTCCTGCGTCGCCGGCGGGGTTACTGATATCTCGTTAATCGCGATGGAGATGGACGCGGATGTCGGCACCGTCGCGATGATGCAGACAGCCCGGTTAGTCGGTGTGTTGTTGTTTTTCCCATACTGGATTCAATTCGTGACCCGGCATGAACCGAAGACCGCACCGGTGATGGAAGAAAAACCGCTGGATGCGGCGCACACACCGCTGGACCGGCTGATTTCAACGCGGTCCTCGCGGATTGTCTTCACGCTGCTGCTCAGCATCGGGTTAGGCTATCTGGGCAATGCGAGCGGTCTGCCGGCGGCGTCGATGGTGTTTCCGATGATCGCTGTCGCGGCGCTCAACTGCACGACTTCGGTCTGCGCCGTGCCGCTGGCGATCAAAAATATCGCGCAGCTTCTGGCCGGGTCGTTAGTCGGCGTGAGCATCACGGCTGCGACCTTTAGCAGCCTCTCAACGACGCTGGTGCCGGTCGGCCTGCTTTTGCTCAGCTACTGGACGGTTAACGGTCTTTACAGCGGAATATGCAAGCGGACAAAGCTGCTGGATCTGAAATCGGCGATGTTCGCTTCCGCTCCCGGCGGTGCGACGGACATGTCGCTGATCGCCGCCGATCTGGGCGCGGATCTCTCGCAGATCGCGCTGATCCAGGTGCTGCGCGCGGCGTATGTCGTCGCGGTGATGCCGCCGCTGATCCTCGGTTTTATCCAGTGGATCGGATAGCGGAAAGAAAGGGAAAACGATGAAGCGATATTTCTATTTGGGTCTGGGCTCGCTGGCGATGTGCGTGTTCGGATTGATGTATAACTGGACGGTCTTTGCCGGGGCGGTCAGCGCCGAACTGAACGTGTCGGCGGCCAGCGTTGCCAACGTGTTCTCAGTCTGCCAGATCTGTTTCTGCGCCGGCGGCGTGCTGAGCGGATTTATCTATTACCGCGTCCGCTTCCGGGCAAGCATGATCGCGGCCAGTCTGATGATTCTGGCCGGTTTGTTTCTGACCAGCCGGGCGGAGAACGTGATGATGATTTATGTTTGTTACAGCGTGATGTTCAGCCTGGGCGCGGGGTTTGCCTACAAGGCGTTATTGACGAGCGTCATGACGTGGTTTAACGACAAGCCGGGTCTGGCCAGCGGGATTCTGGTGATGGGCGCGGGTCTGACGGCATTTGTGTTCAATGTGCCGACCTCGCTGATCATTGAAAGCACAGGCTGGCGCACGGCGATGACCTTATTGGCGGGGATTGCGTTCGGACTGTCGCTGCTGACGGCAGTCGTCGTCCGGCCGCGCGGGGTCGTGAAGCAGGCCGGGACGCTGGAAACCGAGGAGGAAGGCCAGGTCTCCACCGGCCAGATGATGAAAAGCGCGCGCTTTTACGTTTACTTCCTCTGGAGCGTACTGGTGCTGGCCGGATGCAGCTCACTGACCGGAACCGCGGTCAGCTGCGGAGTGTCGTTTGGGATCAGCGCGACGATGGCGGCGACCCTGTCGATGATCATCTCGCTGTTCAACTCACTCTCGCGCGTGTTCTACGGGATTATCTACGATAAAATCGGCCGCAAGACGGCCATGGGCATCGCTACGACGCTGTTTCTGACCGCCGTTGCGATCCTGTACGGCGCCTTTACGCTGGGCAGCACAACGCTGCTGGCGGTAAGCTTTATTTTCGTCGGACTCAGCTTCGGCGCGGTGCCGACGATCTCCTCGGCCTATATTCTGACAACCTTTGGTAAGAAATATTACCCGAGCAATTTCAGCGTTCAGGGAACCTATACCCTGTTCAGCCCGTTTTTAGGCACGATGCTGTTCAGCGCGCTGTTTACCGCCACCCAAAGCTATCCGGCGTCCTACAGCTATCTGATCGTCTACGCGCTGCTGGCGGCGGTGCTTTTGACGGCGCTTAACCGGCTGCTGAAGCCCGGGCGTGAAAACAATTTATCAAAGCCGCAAAGCGAATAAAACGAAGTTTTGAGAATTTTATCCAAGCGTCGCTCAGGCGCTTAAAAAACGATAAGAAATCTCTATAATGGAGATCAGAAAGAAATCAGTCGGCAAAGACTGGAAGGAGGTACCGATGAACGGTAAAGTCAAAAAGGATTTTTTATGGGGCACAGCCAGCGCGGCTTATCAATGTGAAGGCGGCTGGAACGAAGGCGGCAAAGGGGAAAGCAACTGGGATCAGTTCTGCCATGGACCGAAGAACGTCAAGGGCTTCACAGGCGACGTCGCGGCGGACTTTTACCACCGCTACAAAGAGGACATCCGGCTGTTGAAGGAAGGCGGCCACAACACACTGCGCTTCTCGATCGCCTGGACGCGGATTCTGCCGGATCAAAGCGGCCAGGTCAATCCGGAAGGCGTCGCCTTCTACAAGGACGTTTTAAAGGAATGCCGGGAAAACGGCATCACGCCGAATGTCACGCTGCTGCACTACGACATCCCGGCCTGGCTGGAAGATCTGGGCGGGTATGCCAATCCGATTTTCCCGGATGAATTCGCGAAATACTGCAAGGTCGTCTTTGAGCAGTTCGGCAATGAAATCCCATTATATGTGACGATCAACGAATCAACGCATAATGCATACTGTTCCTATCTGACCGGCAACTATCCGCCGAATATCCACAACGTGCAGACGCTGGTGCAGGTTTGTTACAATCTGGTCGTTGCCAACGCCAAGGCAATCCGCGAGTTCCGCAAGCTGAATCTGACGTCGCAGGTCGGCATCGTGCACACGACCAACACCGTCCAGATCCTTAAGGACACGCCGGAATACCGCGTGGCGCAGCGGCGTGGGGATCTGTTTAAAAACAAGTGGGTTACCGATCCGGCGATCCTGGGAAAATTCCCGGATGATCTGTTCCCGCTGTTAGAGGAAAGCGGCATCGACCTGTCGTTTGTCAAGGAAGAAGATCTGGAGATCATCAAGTACAACACGATCGATTTCCTCGGCCAGAACTGCTACACCCGCGCGCTGGTCAAACCGTACGAATCCGGGGAAACCAACTATTATCCGAATAATGTCGGAGCCGGGGTCAAGACGATCGAAGGCTATACCGTCAAGGGCTGGTTCCAGACCGACGTCGATCCGAACACGCCGAAAAACGCCTGGAGCCGCGAGATTTATCCCAAGACGGTGTACGATATGCTGATGGGAATTAAAAAGGACTACGGCGATATTCCGGTTTACATCACGGAAAACGGCCATGCCCTCTATGAACAGCCGGATGAAAATGGCGAGGTCAACGACGACGAACGAATCGAATTTCTGAAGTCGTATCTTGAATGGCTGATCAAGGCAGAAAATGAAGGCTGCAACGTCAAGGGCTACTATGCCTGGTCGACGACCGACTGCTACTCCTGGATCAATGGCTATGAAAAGCGCTACGGCTTGATTTATGTCGATTACGCCAACGGTCTGAAGCGGATTCCGAAGAAGAGCTATCACTGGTATCGCGAGTTCATCCGCGAACATACCGAGGACTGATCAATGGCTGAAAAATTTCTCTGGGGCTCCGCGACGGCAGCCTATCAATGCGAAGGCGCCTGGGACGCGGACGGCAAGGGGCCGGGCATCTGGGATCAGTTCTGCCACAGCGAAAAGAACACGACCGGGATCACCGGCGACGTGTCCTGTGATTTCTATCATCATGTCGAGGAGGATCTCCGGATGATGGCCGAGGGCGGTCAGAACACCTTCCGCTTCTCCATCAGCTGGTCACGAATTCTGCCGAAAAACGACCATGTCGTCAATCCGGCCGGTCTGGCCTTCTATGACCGCGTGCTGGACGCGTGTGAAAAATACGGCATCGTGCCCAACGTTACGCTGATCCATTATGATCTGCCGGACTATATCGGCGATCAGGGCGGCTGGTGCTACCCCGGCGTGGCCGATGAATTCGCGTTTTACTGTTCCGTAGTGTTCAAGCACTTCGGCGACCGGATTCCGCTGTATGTGACGATCAATGAGCCGAACCACAACGCTTACTGCGATTACTGCGTCGGCAACTATCCGCCGAATGAAACTAACCTGCAGCACTATTGCCAATGTGCTTACAACATGGCGGTCTGCACGGCCAAGGCGATCCGCGAGTTCCGCAAGCTGAATCTGAAGGCGCAGATCGGCGTGGTGCAGGGCTGCGGCCCGGCGACCGCGCTTCAGGATACGCCGGAGTACCGCGACGCCGTCAAATATTGCAATTATTTCTGCAACGACTGGATTCTCGATCCGGCGATCAAGGGCGCTTACGATCCGGAGTTAATCGCCGCTGTCAAAGCGAAGGGCATCGACCTGTCGTTTGTGAAGGAAGAGGATCTGGAAATCATGAAGCACAACACGATTGATTTCTTAGGCCAGAACATTTACAGCCGGATGCTGGTAAAACCGAACACCTCCGGCATCACTGCTTTCACCGTCAACAACGCCGGAAACAACGACGGTTCGGCGAGTGCTGCGCGGGAGACCCGGGCGATTGCCGGCTGGTTTGAAAGCGACCGCGATCCCAATACCAAGCTCAATCACTGGGGCCGCGAGATCTTCCCGCAGTGCGCCTACAACACGCTGATGGAACGCAAACGCCGCTATGGCGATATTCCGATCTACGTTACGGAAAACGGCCACGGCTGTTACGACGTCGCGGATGAAAACGGCTATGTTGAAGATGACGAGCGGATTGAGTTCCTGCGCAATTATCTCCATTATATTCTGAAGGCGAAGCAGGACGGCGTGAATCTGAAGGGCTATTACGTCTGGTCGACGATGGATCTTTACAGCTGGATCAACGGCTACAAGAAGCGCTATGGTCTGGTGCGCGTGGACTATGACGATCCGCAGCGCAAGCGCACGCCGAAGAAAAGCTATTTCTGGTACAAGCAGTTTATCGCTGAGCATCAGGATCTTTAGGCTTAATTTTAAGGCATCCTTCGCGGCAACCGCCGGCCTGCGCCGCGGCTGTCCGATCCGGATGCCTTTTCTAAATGCAAGGGGGAAAACCGATGTTTGATTTGTCTGTTTTGTTGAATGTGGAAATGCAGATTCTGATCTTTTTCGGGCTGGGTCTGCTTTTGAAGAAAAGAGGAGTCACCGACGGTCCGATCGATGCTTTTCTGTCGACGTTGATTCTGAATCTGATCATGCCGGTCAATATCTTCCTGTCCTTTTACCGCAGCGTTTCCGTCGCGGTGTTAAAAGAAAGCCTCCTGTTGGTGCTGGCGGGTGTGATCGTGGTCGTGCTCGTGTTGGGAATGGCGCGGCTTTTGCCCAAGTCGATGCCGTTAGAAAAGAAGCGGATCGCGCAGTATTCGATGTTGATATCCAACGGCTCGCTGATCGGTCTGCCTTTGATCGAAGGGCTGTGCGGAAGCATGGGTGTTGTGTATGCGAACATCTTTATGATTCCGACGCGGATTCTGTCGTTTTCCTCCGGGGAGAAATATTTCAATACGGAGTGGAAGCCGGCAGGGGCGCTGTCCGTGATGAAGAAATTCTTTTTCAATCCGATCACGATCGCGATGATCCTGGGATTTCTGTTCAACCTGGCGCGGATTCCGCTGCCGGGCGGGCTGGATGCGGTGTTCAGTTCCTTGTCCGGATGCATGAGTCCGCTCGCGCTGTTGTTAGTCGGATCGACGCTGCTGGACAGGGAATCGACAAGCGCGGGATTATCGAAGGATATCGTGCAGATCAGTCTGTTCCGGCTGATCATCGCGCCGTTCTTAACCTGGATCGTCGGTGTGGCGTTACATTTAAGCACGCCGCAGCTGATTGCCGCCGTGCTGGTCAACGCGACGCCGGTCGCTTCCACGGCCACGATCTTCTGCCGCAAGTATAACGGCAATACCAGCTATACCAGCCGCTGCGTTTTCTTTTCCACGGTCTTTTCCCTGTTTACGTTAGTACTGGTTTCCGCTACAATGTCGATGGGATAAGGGGGAATTTTCCATGACGAGACGTCTTCAATTCAAGGTCGATCTGATTCACGGGCCGATCTTTCAAAGCTTGCTTTTCTTTGCGATTCCGCTGTTTTTTTCCAATGTGTTTCAGCAGTTATACAATACCGTCGATACGATGATCGTCGGCCATGCGCTGGGCGATTTGTCACTGGCGGCGATCGGTTCCTGCGCCGCGATTTATGATTTGTTGATCGGTTTTGCGTTAGGCATCGGCAACGGTCTGGCGATCGTGACGGCGCGCAGCTACGGCGCCAACGATACGGAGCTGCTTAAAAAATCGGTGGCGGCTTCGATCGTGATTGGCCTTTTGACTTCGCTGGTGCTGACAGTAGGCGCGGAAGTGATTTTAATGCCGTTGTTGAAAATGTTGGATACGCCGCCGGAGATCATCGCCGAGGCGTTCAGCTACATTTCGGTGATCACGCGGTTTACGCTGGTCATGTTCGCGTATAATTTGTGCGCGGGTCTGCTTCGGGCAATCGGCAACAGCTTCATGCCGCTGGTCTTCTTAGTTTTATCGTCATGCCTGAATATCGGGCTGGATCTGTTTTTCATCACGCAGCTGAACATGGGCGTCGGCGGGGCGGCGGTTGCGACCGTCATCGCGCAGGGAATTTCGGTCGTCCTGTGCCTGATTTATATTTTGAAGAAAGCGCCGGTCTTAATTCCGCAGCGCCGGCATTTTAAAGTCGAGCGGGGGATTTATGCGGAAATGTTGGGACAGGGCTTGTCGATGGGCTTTATGGGCAGCATCGTTGCGGCGGGTTCCGTCGTGCTGCAGTATGGCATCAACAATCTGGGAACGCTGGTGATCGCGGGGCATACCGCGGCGCGCAAGCTGTTCATGTTCTTCAACATGCCGTTTTCCGCAATGGCGATGGCGATTTCAACATTTGTTTCACAGAACCGGGGCGCGGATCAGCGGACGCGGATTCTCAAGGCGATGCGGTGCGCTGTGCTGTATGATATCGCGATGGCCGCAGGGGTAACCGTGATTCTGTTGTTGTTCGCGCCGGCTCTGGTTCAGCTGATTTCCGGCTCGCAGGAGGCTGTCGTGCTGAACAACGGGGCCTTGTATCTGCGGGTGGTCGGACCGTTCTATGCCGTTTTAGGCGTCTTGTTGGAAACCCGGTATGCGCTGCAGGGATTAGGCGCCAAAATGATTCCGCTGGTGTCGAGTGTGATCGAGCTGTTGGGAAAGATTGTATTCGCGTTCGTGTTCATTCCGCGGTTTCAGTATCTCGCGGTCATTTTCTGCGAACCGGTGATCTGGTGTCTGATGACGGCGCAGCTGATTTACGCTTATGCTACTCATCCTTATATCCGAGGAGAAAAAGGAAAAGCGGAATTATCGGTTTAATCCGGATTAACGACCATCGTTGAGGCAAGAGAAGGGATGGCTGTTCAAGGGAGGAAAAGGGAAAAACCATGAAACTGTTTGTATCGGATCTGGATGGAACATTGTATCCGCCCAACGTCACCGACAGCGGCGCGGAAAACCGGGCGGCGATCCAGCGCTGGCGGGCGGCGGGCAACGTGTTCACGGTAGCGACTGCACGGATTCATCAGGCGTATCCGAAAGTGTCGGCGGATCTGGGCTTTGCGGTCGATTATCTGGGCGGCAATGGGGCCGAATTGATCTTCAGCGATGGAACGCGGATGACGCGCACCCTGAAGGCGGCGGTTTTTCTGGACGTAGCCGGCTGGCTGGCGCGGCATCATGTTGACGCGACGGTGAAAATGAATTGCCAGGGGCAATGGATCAGCAGCGACTGCCGGCATTATCCGTATGGACATCCGCACCGGCTGCGCCGTTCCCTGCTGGATTCGGTGACGTTGGCAGAAACGACCGTGGATCCGAACGCGGAAATCCTGAATCTGGGGATCATTATCCGTCCGGATCAGCGCGACGGCGTTAAACGGGCCTTGCGGGAAAAGCTGGCGGGAACCGTGGAGATCGTCAGCTCGGATTTTGATAATCTGGATCTGGTCCGGCCGGATTGTTCCAAAGCGGCCGCGCTGGGCATTCTTGCGGAGCGGGTGGGTGTACCGCTGCGCGAGGTGATTGTGATCGGCGATTCGGAAAATGACGTCGGGATGTTTGACGTTGTGGAAACGAGCTACTGCATGGCGCAGGCGGAGCCGGAGGTCAGGCAAAAAGCGCGGTGGGTCGTGACGTCGGTGGCGGAAGCGCTGGCACGCGAGAGCGGCAGGAGGTAGGAATTTATCTTTCCTGCTTAAAAATCGCTCAGCAGATTATGAAGACTTTAAAAAGAGGCGGAATCACGAAAAGTGTTCTGCTTTTCTTTCTATTAGGAAAGTGCATTATTTAAGGATAGGGAACAAAGAACCCTGAGCAGAAAGCAAGATAAGAGCAGCAAGCTGCGTTGATTATAAAATCAAATAATAAATAGCGTAGATATTTTACCTTTTTGTCAGGTGATGTCTTATTTCATGAATATGATTATTCCAAGTTAATACTATGAATATAACTTAAAGATACTATTGGAATAATGTCCTGAATATTGTATAATATTCGGGACAAAAGGAGGAATTAACTTGGCAAATAGTTATTCCAGAAAGATTCAAGAAAGGATTCGGGATGCTGCCGAAGGAACTGTTTTCATCGGCGCAGATTTTGCTGATATTGCAGATACAGAAACGGTAAGACGAAATTTAAATCGTTTGACACAGGCAGGCTTAATCCGACGAGTTCTAAAGGGAGTTTATGAAAAGCCGGAATACAGCGAAATGCTGAAGGAATATGTAGCGGCAGATCCGGAAGTCGTGGCCAAAGCGCTGGCACGGAATTATCACTGGAGCATTGCCCCGTGCGGGAATACAGCTCTGAATTTGCTGGGACTTTCTACACAGGTAACCGCGGTTTGGTCCTATATCAGCGATGGTCCTTATAAGACCTATGAATGGGATTCCACAAAGCTGGAATTTAAGCATCGAACAAACAAAGAGATTACAGGACTTTCCTATATGACGATCCTTGTAATTCAGGCGTTGAAAACATTGGGGAAAGCAAACGTTACAGAGAAAACGATCCAGATACTTCGTTTTCGATTAAGTAAAGAGGATAAAGAGGTTATGTTAACAGAGGCGGCAGAGTCCACAGATTGGGTTTATAATACAATTCGGAAGATTGCGGAGAGGGACTGAAAAAGTGATCAATGTTGCTAGATTTTCGGACAATGATAAACGGATACTCTTTAGAAATACAGCTCATAAAATGGGGCTGAATGATACCGTTGTGGAAAAGGACTTCTGGGTTTGCTTTACACTCGATTATTTATTTCATCGGTCTCCTTGGATGGATTTTATAACATTTAAGGGGGGGACCAGCCTTTCAAAAGCCTTCAACCTGATCAACCGGTTTTCGGAAGATATTGATCTGATCCTGGACTGGCGGATATTAGGATATGGCAAAGACGAGCCTTGGGAACAGCGTTCAAACACAAAGCAGGATGCATTTAACAAAGAGGCCAACATCAGGGCAGAGATTTTTTTAAATGAAATTTTCTGCCTGGCAATCAGGAAGGATTTATCACAAGAGCTTGGCTGTGAAGTAAACATTAAAATGGATGAAAAAGAAAAGCAAACAGTCATTTTTTCTTATCCGAAACTGTTTACCAATACCAGAATCCTGCAGGTGATTCGTTTGGAAATTGGAGCCTTGGCGGCATGGACGCCAGCGATGACAGCCGAGATCACACCCTATGCCGCGAAGTATTATCCGGATATTTTTCGCCAGAAAAGCACCTCCATTTTGACTGTGGCTCCAGAACGGACATTTTGGGAAAAGGCTACAATCTTACATCATGAGGCGAACAGGCCGGAACATTTGGAAATGCCCCAGCGCTATTCCCGACATTATTATGACGTATATCGAATGGCTGATTCCCCAGTAAAGGAATCTGCCTTTTCGCAGCTTGATCTTCTGAAGAAGGTTGTGAACTTCAAAATGAAGTTTTATCCACGGGCTTGGGCAAAGTATCCGGAAGCTGTGCCAGGGACGTTAAAGCTTATACCAGCGGAGTATCGTTTTGCAGCTTTGAAGGCAGACTACGAGGCTATGAAAGATATGCTTTTCGGAGATGTTCCTGAGTTTGAGACAGTTATCGCTGGAGTCCGGGAATTGGAAAAAGAAATCAACATGCTCAAATAAGCATAATTCGGTGAGGATTTTGTGTTTTTAGATTATTTCCATCGTCCTGTGATGGCAACAGAAGAACGGGAAGAACGCTTTAAAACTATTATTTAAAGATCAAGGATCTGCCTCCGCTGATCCTTGATGACGAAGATCGGAATGTTTATTATGAAGCGCTGCAAGCGTATGACGAACAGGAAGATGCGGAAGTTATGCGGACGTTTATCGAATTTTCGTTGATCAAAGCATGGAAAAAATGCATGAAAGAAAGCGCCTGAGAAATCAGTTGCCGGATCATAAACGCTGAAGACTGGAAACAGTCTTTTTTGTTTGTGATTTTCTTAGTATCGTAGAAAATTGAATCAAATTGAGAGAGTGAAGGGGAATGACGGTGAGAATTTCATTCGATCTGACTGCAGGGGCTTTTCTTCAATATTGAGAGACGTTAAAGTAAAAGCAGGAAGGGAACGTGATCGGAATGGAACCTGTTTTAATGGAAGATCTTGAACGTTACTGCTTTTTATCAAAACTGACCGGGAATCACAATGCGGATCATCCGGTATTTGTCTGTGTTGCTGGACGGATGGATAAGGAAGCAAATTGTTACCGCTATACATTGAAAATGAATAAAAATGGAGAGTGGCGGACTGTCTGCGAGTTGGAAAAACCAGGCGTCCTGTTGTTTCTCGACGCGGATACACTGTTGTTAAGCGGGGTGAAATCCACGGATGCCCCAGTTCAGCCGAATTCTGCCCAAACCCGGTTTTCCACATTCTTGTGTTCGACGGAGGAATGGAAAGAAACGTTCACGCTGCCGCTGAAGACGACGGATGTTCAGCGATTAACGAAAACCCAGCTGCTGATCAAAGCGGAAATTCAGCTGGAAGCCGCCGATGCTTATGCCTTGGATCCAGAACAGGCTGAGGCCTGGCAAAAAACACAGCGGGAAAACGCCGATTATACCGTGCTGGAAGAACTGCCGTGGTGCGCGGATGGCCGCGGTGTTATTCAGGGAAAACGGATGCGGTTGTTTGTTTACGACACATTAACCACAGAATTATTCCCGCTGACCGATCCGCGGATGAACTGCGGCAGTGTTTCCACTTGCCCTGAGTTGGGGAAAGCTTTGTTCACCGGGATGACCTATGGGCGGAAGGCATCCCAACGCGAAGGCTTGTATTGCTTCGACGCCCAAACGGGAAGTGTGACGACGCTGATCGAAGAAGGGGTTTACCGGCGGATCAAAGAGCCGCGTTTTGTCAGCGGAACGGTTGTGTTCGCCGCGACCGACGGTCTGCGGTATGGCAAGAATGAATCGCTGAACTTCTACACACTGAATCCGGATACCGGCGCTGTGACGCTGTTGGCAAAGCTGGATGATCCGCTGGGCAGCTCGATCGTTACCGACTGCCGGTTAAGCAGCGGCAGTGCGGTAAAAACGGACGGGACTTCGCTTTACTTTACGATGAATCAAGGCTGGACGACGCCTTTATTCCAGCTTGATCTGAAAGGAAATCTCAGACGCGTGCTGGATTTTAACGGTTCTATTGACGATTTTGACGTGACAGGACAAACCGTGCGGTTTATCGGTCAACGGGCTCATCGGCTTCAGGAAATCGAACAGGCACAACTGCCGCAAGGCAAGCTGACTTCGCTGACCGATTGGAACGCGGACGCGCTGGCCGATCGCGATGTCATCCAGCCGCGGTATCTGTCATTTCATTCTGGCGGCAGGCAGATCGACGGCTGGGTTCTGACGCCCTGGCATTATGATCCAAACCAACGCTACCCGGCGGTGTTGGAAATCCACGGCGGACCCAATACCGCTTATGGTGAAGTTTTCCACCATGAAATGCAGATGCTGGCGGGCAAGGGATATTTCGTTCTTTTCTGCAATCCAGTCGGTTCCGTTGGCCGCGGGAACGCGTTTGCGGATATCCGCGGACGGTATGGCTGCGAGGATTATCAGAATTTGACTGATTTTCTCGACGAAGCCATTCAGGCTTATCCGGCGATCGATCCAAAACGAATCGCGGTGAGCGGGGGCAGCTACGGCGGGTTTATGGTCAACTGGATGATCGGCCATACACACCGCTTTGCCTGCGCGATCAGTCAGCGCTCCATCGCCAATTTTATGACGATCTACGGTCTCAGCGACTTCGGCTATTATTTCGTGCGTGATCAGCTGAGCGCGGATCCGCTGAATGAACAGGATCAGGCCAGGCTGTGGCGCCATTCGCCGCTGCGCTATGCCGGACAGGTCAAAACACCGACGCTGTTTCTGCATTCGGAAGACGATCATCGCTGCTCGATCAGCGAGGGCTTGCAGATGTTTACCGCTTTAAGCGATCGCGGCGTACCGACCCGGATGGTGTGCTTCAAGGGCGAACATCATGAGCTGAGCCGCAGCGGCAAGCCGCTGCACCGTCTGCGCCGGCTCGCGGAAATCCAGCGCTGGCTTGACTGCTATTGTCCAGCGAACGGATCATCGGAAGCGGTGTTTTCAGGGAAAGAAGGACGTTAACCGCCTCCCTTTTTCCTTGCTGAAAAGAAAGGAAAATCCCGTCGAATCCGGTCCGAAATAAGATTGACACCTCTGGCGAAATCGCTTACAATAAAAACGAAGTTAGATTGTTATTGTTTTATAAAACAAGCAAAACCAATTTGCAGGGCTTTTGTTCTGCAGATTGGTTTTTTTGTTTTTCAGGGTAGTTGTCCATAAAATTACAGTTCAGCTTGCAGGACATGGAAAGAGAGGAATTCCTTATGAAAGTCTTGATCGGCCAGTTTGTTACGGAATCCAACGCCAACATTCCCCATCAGTGTGAAATCACGGATTATGACATCGCCTTCGGCGAAGAATGTATCCAGAAGATGCAGATCCGTCCGGTTTTTGAGAAGCACGGGATCGAGCTGATTCCTTCGATTTACGCCAATGCCGGAGCGGCGGGCGTCGTCAGTCCGCGCGCGTTCGCTTATATTGAAAGCTGCTTTCTGAAGGCGGTGAGGGAACATCTCCATGAGATCGACGGAATTTATTTCATGCTTCATGGCGCGAGCGAGGTCGCAAAGCTGGAAGGCGGATCCGGTGATCATCACATTCTTCAGGAAGTCCGCAAGCTGGTCGGCCCTTATGTTCCGATCGCGGTGGCCTGTGATCCGCATGGCAATCTGAAACAGGACTATGTCGAATCGATTCAGATTCTGCGCAGCTATCGGCAGTCGCCGCATACGGATAAGGAAGAAACCTATGAAAAGGTGACGAGCTTGTTATGCGAGCTGCTGAAGCACCGCCAGGCAATCCACGCTGTGTACCGCAAGCTGCCGTTGATTCTGGGTGGGGAACAGAGCGTTTCCGCGGACGAACCGGTGCGCTCAATCAACCAGTATATGGACGAGCTGGAACAGGATCCGCGGATTCAGAGCTGTTCCTGGCATGTCGGCTATATCCGCCATGACTGCGACGTCGCCGGCTGCGGCATCGTCGTGGTGCCGGCCCGGACCGAGGATCAGGCCTACGCGGAAACGATCGCCGATCAGTTGGCGGCGTATGTCTGGGACCGCCGCCATGAATTCCATTACACCGGTCTGACCGCAAAGCCCGAGGAAGCGCTGGCGATGACGCTGGCGTTTGAGGGAAGCCCGGCGGTAATCACCGATTCCGGAGATAATACGACCTCCGGCGCAACCGGATGGAACACGTTTGTGCTGCGTCAGGTGTTAGCGGTGGAAGCACTGAAAAAAAGCTTCCTGTTCGCGCCGATCTGTGATCCGAAGACCGCGGATCAGCTGAAAACCTGTCAGCCTGGCGAAACAGTCCGGATTGATTTGGGCGTGGGCTATGACGCGCTTTCAGAAAGCGTCCCGCTGGACGTCGTCGTGAAAAGTCATGGTGAAATCGCGCGCTTTGTCGGTGAGGAACTGATCAAAGTCTTCGGCAGCTGCACGCTGGTAAGCGTCAAAGACCGGCCGATTGATATTATCATTTCAAACACCAGCCAGCCGATCATCGTCAATCCGCAGCTGCGCCACCTCGGCATCGAATGGACGGATTACGACGTCACGGTCGTGAAGCAAGGCTATATCTTCCCGGATTTCAAAGCGCAGGCCCAATTCTACGTCATGTCGCTGACCGACGGCGCGACCCCGCAGGACACCGCTTCGATTCCCTTCAAGCGGATCATGCGGCCGATGTTCCCGATCGATCAGATTTAAAGCCAGTAAGTTCAAATCAATGTGTCCCAAGGAGGAAATCAAGATGAAAGTTATGGTAGGCTTATTTACAACCGAATCCAACGCCAACGTGCCGGGGAAAAACGAGATTGGCAGCTACGATCTCGGCTTCGGCGACGACTGTGTCCGCAAGCTGCGGGTCGGCGAGGTATTCCAGGCCGCCGGGATCGATGTGATTCCGTCCGTGTATGCCAGCGCCGGGGCCTCCGGCGTGATCACGCGCAAAACCTTCGATTACATCGAATCGCTGTTTGTCCGCACGGTCAAGGAACATCTCCATGAGATCGACGGCATCTATCTGCATCTGCACGGCGCCAGCGAGGTGGAAGGTCTGGGTTCCGGGGATCATCACATCCTGGCCGCGATCCGCAAGCTGACCGGCCCGTATCTGCCGATCGCCGTAGCCTGCGATCCGCATGGCAACCTGTGCCAGGAATATGTGGACAACTGCACGATTCTGCGCAGCTACCGCGAGTCCCCGCACACCGACGCGGATGAAACCAAACGTCAGGTCGCGCAGATGTTATGCGATCTGTTGAAGCACCGTCAGAACATTCATGCGATTTACCGCAAGCTGCCGTTAATCCTCGGCGGGGAACAGAGCGTGTCGACGGACGAGCCGGTTCGCTCAATCAATCAGTTTATGAATGAGCTGGAACAGGATCCGCGGATTTTGAGCTGTTCCTGGCATGTCGGCTACATCCGTCACGACAGCGACGTCGCCGGCTGCGGCATCGTCGTCGTCCCCGCCACGGAAAAAGACAGCGCTTATGCGGAAACGGTTGCGGATCAGCTGGCTGCCTATGTCTGGGACCGCCGGCATGAATTTCACTACACCGGCCTGACCGCGAAACCGGAAAAAGCGCTGGAAATGGCGCTGGCCTTTGAAGGCAAACCGGTATTTATCACCGATTCCGGGGATAACGTCACCTCCGGCGCGACCGGCTGGAATACGTTTATCTTACGTCAGGTGCTGGCTGTTCCGCAGCTGACCAAGCGCTTCCTGTTTTCCAATATCTGCGATCCGAATACCTGGCAGCTTCTCGATTCGCTGCCGTCCGGGACAGAAACTCAGATCACGCTGGGCGTTGGCGCCGACGCAAATTCCGCACCGGTTACGCTCGATGTGATCGTGCGAAGCAAGGGCAGTCTGCGCGGATATCTGATGCATGATCACGATGCGCATTACGGGGACGCCGTCGTCGTGTCCGTCAAGGGTCTGCCGATCGAGATCAGCGTGGCGTCCACGCGCCAGACAATGTGTGAGAAACATCAGTTTGATGCGCTGGGGATTGATTGGGATGATTACGACGTGATCGTCGTCAAACAGGGCTATATCTTCCCGGATCTCAAAGCGAAGGGCCAGCTGTGCATCATGTCGCTGACCGGCGGCGCGACGCCGCAGGATACCGCCTCGATTCCATTCAAGCGGATTCAGCGGCCGATGTTCCCGATCGATGAGATTTAGGGGACAGAGTTCATGAAGATTTTAATCGGTTTCTTCACCACCGAGTCCAACGCAAACATCCGGCAGAAAGCGACGCTGGCGGATTATGATCTGGCATGGGGGGAAGACTGCCTGCGAAAAAACAAAGTCAGCGACGTTTTCAGCCAGGCCGGGATTGAGATGATTCCCACGCTGTATGCCAATGCGGCCGGGGCCGGCGTGATCGAAAGAAAGGCCTTTGAGTATATTGAAAATAATTTCTTAACGGCGGTGCGGGAGCATCTGCACGAGCTGGATGGGATTTACCTGCATCTGCACGGCGCCAGTACCGTGGAGGGGTTAGGCTCCGGCGATCATCACATTCTGAAGAAAATCCGGGAATTGACCGGGCCGTATCTGCCGATTGCCGTGGTGTGCGATCCGCATGGGAATCTCACGCAGGAATATGTCGAAGCCTGTACGATTCTGCGCAGTTATCGGGAAAGTCCGCATACCGATGCGGATGAAACGAAACGGAAGGTGGCTCAGCTGCTTTGCGATCTGTTGAAAAAACGTCAGAATATCCATGCGGTTTACCGCAAGCTGCCGTTAATTCTCGGTGGGGAACAGAGCGTGTCGGCGGATGAGCCGGTGCGTTCGATCAATCGGTATCTGGATGAGCTGGAACAGGATCTGCGGATTCTGAGCTGTTCCTGGCATGTCGGCTATCTGCGTCACGATTGTCCGGAGGCGGGATGCGGCATCGTCGTCGTTCCGGCCAGCGGAAAGGATCAGGCGTATGCGGAGACGATCGCCGATCAGCTAGCGGAGTATGTCTGGCAGCGGCGGCATGAATTCCACTATACGGGATTGACGGCAAAGCCGCAGGAAGCCTTGCGGATGGCGCTGGAATTTGATGGCAAGCCGGTGTTTCTGACCGATTCCGGAGATAATGTGACCTCGGGCGCCAGCGGATGGAATACCCGTGTGTTGCGACAGTTTCTCGCTGTTGGTCATTTACAGAAACGCGTCCTGTTCGCGTCGATCTGCGATCCCAAGGCCGTTAACCAGCTGCAGGATCACGCGGTCGGCGAACGCGCGGTCTTTAACTTGGGCATGAATGCCGACGTCCATTCTGAAAGCGTCACCTTGAAAGGCACGATCATCGCGAAGGGACCGTTAATGGGCAATCTGTGGAGCGGGCGTCAGCGGGTCTGGGGACAAACCGTCACCGTCCAACTGGAAACGAAACCGATCGATGTCTTGATCGCTTCCAAAAACAATACGTTGTGCGAACAGCACCAATACGAGGCTGCGGGCGTGGATTGGGATGACTACGACGTGATCGTCGTGAAGCAGGGCTACATTTTTCCGGAATTAAAGGCGAAAGGGAAACTGTGCGTGATGTCGCTGACCGACGGCGCGACGCCGCAGGATACCGCCTCGATTCCCTTCAAGCAGATTCAGCGGCCGATGTTTCCAATCGATGAGATTTAAGGAGGGAAAAGCGATGAAAGTTATGATCGGCACATTGTATGCCGAATGCAACGATCAGATTCCAACGCGGGCCCGGCTGGAAAATTTCGATCTGGCCCGGGGCGAAGCCTGTATTGATAAAATGAAGATCCGGTCTGTCTTTGAACAGGCGCAGATCACGCTCATTCCGGCGCTGTATGCCGACGGCGGATCGACCGGTGTGATCGAGCGGCCGGCTTACGATTATATTGAATCCCAGATGCTTCAGACGTTAAAAACGCATCTTCACGAACTGGACGGAATCTATTTGTTTCTGCACGGCGCCAGTGAGGTGGAAGGGATGGGGTCTGGCGAACATCGGCTGCTGAAAAAAATCCGGGAGCTGACCGGGCCGTATCTGCCGATTGCCGTCACCGCCGATCCGCACGGCAACCTGTGCCGGGACTATGTGGAACAATGCACGATCCTGCGCAGCTACCGCGAATCGCCGCACACCGACGCCGACGCGACGAAACGCCGAGTCGCGCAGATGTTGTGCGATCTGTTGAAAAAACGGCAGAATATCCATGCCCTTTACCGCAAGCTGCCGTTGATCTTAGGCGGGGAACAGAGCGTGTCGACGGATGAACCGGTGCGCTCAATCAATCAGTATATGGATGAGCTGGAAAAGGATCCGCGGATTTTAAGCTGTTCCTGGCATGTCGGTTATATCCGTCACGATACCGATGTCGCCGGCTGCGGCATCGTCGTGGTGCCGGCCACGGAAAGCGACAGCGCTTATGCGGAAACGATTGCGGATCAGCTGGCGGAATACGTCTGGCAAAAACGCCATGAATTCCACTACACCGGTCTGACGGCCGATTTGGAGGAAGCGCTGGACATGGCTGTCAATTTTGAAGGCAAACCGGTGTTTGTCAGCGATTCCGGGGATAATGTCACCTCCGGGGCGACCGGCTGGAACACGTTGGTATTACGCCGTGTATTGGCGCGGAAGACGCGGACAAAATCATTTCTGTTTGCGGCAATCTGCGATCCCGGAGCATTTGGGAAGCTTAACGCCCTGGCAGTGGGATCTGCCGCACAGTTTACGCTGGGCGTCAATCATGACGCCTGCTCAGAAAGCGTGGCGCTGCGGGGAACGATCAAAGCCAAAGGCAAGCTGATGGGCTACGCGCTGCATGACGTCAACGCGGTGTTCGGCGAATGTGTCGTTGTTTCGCTGCAGGATGAGAACATCGACATTATCGTCAGCAGCACCCGGCAGGTGCTGTGTGAGCAGCATCAGTTTGAAAACGCCGGCGTGAACTGGGATGACTACGACGTGATCGTTGTCAAGCAGGGCTATCTTTTTCCAGAGTGCAAAGCGAAGGGCAGACTGTGCGTCATGGCGCTGACCCCGGGAGCGACGCCGCAGAACACCGCGATGATTCCGTTCAAGCGGATTCAGCGGCCGATGTTTCCGATCGATGAAATATAAGGAGAACAAGAAGATGGAAATTAATGCCCAACGGTTATGGGACCGGCTTCACCAGTTAGGCCAGATCGGCGTCGATCCGCAGGGCGGCGTCACCCGCTGGACTTTTACCGACGCGGATACTCAGGCGAAGAACTGGCTGATCGGCGAAATGAAGGCGGCCGGGCTGGACGTGCATGAGGATCCGGTCGGCAACGTCATCGGCGTCTACAATCCCGGCGGCAGCCCGTTAGCGCCGGTGCTGTGCGGCTCCCACTTCGACACCGTGCGCAACGCCGGCATTTTCGACGGCTGTCTGGGACTGTTGGCGGGCGTGGAAGCGGCGCAGACGTTTAAGGAAAATCAAACAGAATTGAAACGGCCGCTGTGGATTATCGGTTACCGCGATGAGGAAGGCAACCGGTTCAATTCCGGGATGATCGGAAGTAAGACGGTCACCGGAAAGGCGTTGCCTGAAGATTTCCTGGTTCAGGACGCGGCGGGCATCACGCTGAAGGAGGCGATGGAACGCTGCGGATATCATCCGGAAGCGTATCGTCAGGGTCAGATCGATCCGATTTATGCCAGCATGGAGCTGCATATCGAACAAGGCAAGGTTCTGGAACAGAATCAATGTCCGGTCGGGATCGTCGAAGGCATTCCGTATCTGCGCTTCTATGAAGTGACGCTGAGCGGATGCAGCGGCCATGCGGGCGCGACGCCGATGAACGACCGGCAGGATCCCGTGCTGGCGATGACCGAATGGATTCATCAAATCACGGAATCAGCCCGTCAGAAGACCTACACCGTCGCAACAGTCGGCTGCATTCAGACCTTCCCCGGCTCCACGAACGTCATCTGCGATCACGTCACCTTCACGCTGGACATCCGCAGTCTGGACGAAGCTCAGATTGAAGCCTGCCTGCGGGAGATCGAGACGTTGGAAGCCCGCCTGGAAAGCGAGGGCATTCAGGTCCGGCGCGAACTGCGGCATATTCTGTATGGCATGGATTGCGATGAACGGCTGAAACACCAGCTGGAAATGATTGTGGAAAAGCGGGATCTGCCGGTCTTCCGGCTGATGAGCGGCGCGGGCCATGACAGTCAGAATTTCAAGGATGTCTGTCCGTGCGCAATGATTTTCGTCCGTTCGGTCAACGGCTATTCGCACCGCAAGGAAGAATATACGCCGATCGAAGACTGCGCGGCAGGCGCGAATGTGCTGCTGGACATGCTTTATCAGCTTGCCAACGAAGAAGATCGTGCATCGTCATCCCCGCAAACGATCCTTTGAAACGATTGCCCGGTGATCAGCACCGGTTCGTTTCCGCTCATCATCCATGCAGGAAAAGAAACAAGCGTCATTGAAAAAATCCAGGATCAACAAGAATAAATAAGGAGAGAAGTCACTATGAAAGTTTTGATGGGAACCTTCGTCACAGAATCCAACGCCAACGTCCCGGCTAAAACCCGGATCAACCATTACGACATGGCCTTCGGCGAGGACTGCCTGCGCAAGATGAACGTTGCGGACATCTACGCCGCGGCCGGCATTGAAACGATCGGCGCGATCTACGCCGACGCCGGCGGCAACGGCGTCGTCACAAAAGACGCGTTTGATTACATCGAAGGCTGTTTCGCGGACGCGGTCCGGGCGCACCTGCAGGAGATCGACGGAATTTATCTGTTTCTGCACGGCGCCAGCGAAGTCGAGGAGATCGGCTCCGGCGATCATCACATCCTGAAAACAATCCGTGAAATAACCGGCCCGTATCTGCCGATCGCCGTGGTTTGCGATCCGCACGGCAATCTGTGTCAGGAATATGTGGACAACTGTACGATTCTGCGCAGCTACCGCGAATCCCCGCATACCGACGCCCAAGCATCCAAACGCATCGTCTCGCAGATGCTGTGCGACCTGCTTCACGACCGCCAGCACATCCACGCCGTATACCGCAAGCTGCCGCTGATCCTGGGGGGCGAACAGAGCGTATCGGCGGATGAACCGGTGCGTTCAATCAACCGCTACATGGACGAGCTGGAACACGATCCGCGGATCCGCAGCGTGTCCTGGCATGTCGGCTACATCCGGCATGACTGCGACGTAGCCGGCTGCGGGATTGTCGTCGTGCCTCAGAACACCGCCGATCAGGCCTATGCGGAAACCATCGCCGATCAGCTGGCAGATTATGTATGGAACAAGCGCCATGAATTCCATTATACGGGATTGACCGCCCATCCGGACGAAGCGTTGAAAATGGCGCTGGACTGCGCGGAAAAACCAGTGTTCATCACCGATTCCGGCGATAACGTCACCTCCGGCGCAACCGGCTGGAACACGTTCGTTCTGCGCCAGGTTTTAGCGGTAAAGGAGCTGAACAAACGCTTCCTGTTTGCGACGATCTGCGATCCGGCCGCCTATGAAATGTTGGCAAAGCTGCCGGACGGCACGGAAACAAACTTGAAACTGGGTGTGGGTTATGACGAATACTCCGCCCCGGTGACGCTGGAAGTCGTCGTGAAATCAAAGGGCGAGCTGCGCGGCTTCATGTACCGCGATCATAACCGGGCTTATGGCTACTGCGTCACGGTCAGCGTGAAGGGACTGCCTGTCGAGATCATGGTTGCCAGCAATCGTCAGGCGATGGTGGAAATCCACCAGTTTACCGATGCCGGTATTGCGTTGGACGACTACGATGTGATCGTCGTCAAGCAGGGCTATATCTTCCCGGAACTCAAGGCTGCGGGCAAGCTGTGCGTGATGTCGCTGACCGGTGGCGCGACGCCGCAGGACACCGCGTCGATTCCGTTTAAACGAATTATGCGGCCGATGTTTCCGATCGACCAGATATGAGGTGAAGACCATGAAAATAATTGCGGCTAAATTTACCCTGGAAGCCAACGAGCACGTCCCGATGTTCTGCGATCTGGAAAACACCGCCCTGAGCTTTGGCAAAGAGGCGCTGTCGCACATGCAGCTGGGCGATGTGTTTGACCGTCCGGACATCGAACTGATCCCGGTTCTCTGCGCTGATGCCGGCTGCAGCGGCGTGATGCGCAAGGGCTGTTTCGATTATCTCGAGCAGCGGATTTTGAGCGCCGTTCGCGAACATTTGCCAGAGCTGGACGGGATCTATCTGCATCTGCACGGCGCGAGCTTCGTGGAGGAAATCGGCAGCGGCGAGCAGCATTTAGTGCGGGAAATCCGCAAGCTGACCGGACCGTATCTGCCGATCGCGATCGCCTGCGACCCGCACGGCAATCTGACGCGGGATTATGTGGAAAACACGACGTTTATCCGCTCTTACCGGGAAGCGCCGCACACCGATATCGCGGCGACGGTGCAGCGCACCGCCCAAACGCTGATCGAGCGGATCGAACATCCGCAGAGCGTCCGGCCGGTGTACCGCAAGCTGCCGTTGATTCTGGGCGGGGAACAAAGCGTTTCGCTGGATGAACCGGTGCGCACCATCAACCAATTTATGGATCAGCTGGAACAGGATCCGCGGATCTTAAGCTGTTCGTGGCACGTCGGTTATCTGCGTCACGACTGTCCGGAGGCTGGCTGCGGGATCGTCGTGATTCCTCAGACGGAAGCCGATCAGGCGTATGCTGAAACGATCGCCGATCAGCTGGCGGAATTCGTCTGGAACAAACGCCATGAATTCCACTACACCGGCACCACCGCGGTCCCGGACGAAGCGCTGGCGATGGCTCTGGCCTTTGACGGCAAGCCGGTCTTCATCACGGATTCCGGCGATAACGTTACCTCCGGCGCAATGGGCGCGAACACGTTCATTTTAAGACAGGTACTGACTCTGCCGGCGTTGTCCAAGCGCATTCTGTTCGCCGCGATCAACGATCCAGCCGCTTGCCACCGGTTGATGGCCTGTGCGGAGAACGAACAGGTTTCGCTGCGTTTGGGGATGGGACTGGATGCATACAGTGAACCGGTCGATCTCGATGTTACTGTGCTGCATCATGGCCGTCAGGCGGGAACGGCGATGTATGGCGAGGAAGGCGATTACGGACCGATCGTTACCGTGCGGCTGTCGGGGACACCGATTGATATCGTGGTCACTGACAACAATCATTCGTTTGTCGAAATCCGTCAGCTGACCGCCTGCGGCATTAACGTGGAAGACTATGATATTTTCATCGTCAAGCAAGGCTACATCCATCCGGAGCTGAAGGCTCTGGGCAAGCTGTGCGTGATGTCGCTGACCGGCGGGGCGACGCCGCAGGATACCCGGCTTATTCCGTTTAAACAAATCTTGCGCCCGATGTTTCCGATCGATGAAATTTAACGCTGTTCAGGTGCGGTTCATCGCCCGGCAATCCCAGAGCTTTTCTCCCCTTGCTGGTCTTTGCGGAGGAAGAATGGGATGCCGTCCATGAACCCAAACGGACAATTTCCCGCGGATTTTCTGTGGTCTGCTTCCACCAGCGCCTGGCAGTTTGAAGGCGGCGCGCTGGACGAAGGCAAAGGCCCGTCCGTTCAGGATATCCGGCCGGGTCAGCGGGAAATCCTGCGAACGGCCTCCGATCATCTGCATCATCTGGAGGAAGACGTCGCACTGTTGAAAGCAATGGGATTAAAGGCCTATCGCTTTTCGATTTCGTGGTCCCGCGTGCTGCCGCAGGGGCGCGGTCAAGTCAACGCGCAGGGACTGGCGTTTTATACCCGTTTGATCAAGCTGTTGAAGGAAAATCAGATAGAACCGATCGTCACGCTTTATCATGACGATCTGCCCTGGGCGCTGGCCAGGCAGGGCGGCTGGGCATGCCGGGAAACGATCGACGCCTTTGAGGACTATTGCGGGCTGATGCTCGATCACTTCGCCGGGCAAGTCCTGTACTGGCAGCCGATTTGCGAACAAAACCTGTTGACGATCCATCGGCTGCTTTCACCCTCCAGTTCGCTGGCGCAGGCATTTCAGGAAAATCATCACCGGACGCTGGCGCAGGCCCGCGTCTTCCGGCGGTTTCATCAACGCGGATATCCGGGCTGGATCGGTCCGGCGCTGAATCTGGTGAAGGTTTACCCGCTGACACCGGACCCCGAGGATGTGGAAGCCGCAATGAATATGGAATTGATCCGGAACTGGCTGGATCTCGATCTGGCCGTGAGCGGCCGGTATTCCGCCCCGGCCGCGGCGCTGTTAACCCGGCTGGGCGCGATGCCGAAGCTGGAGCCTGGGGATGTGGAAACTTTAAAAAGCGGGTTGGCGACGATGGTTTCGTTCAGCAGCTATACCTCGGTCACCGTCAAAAAAGGCGCGGCCGCAAGTTTCACGGATCCCACCGGGATGAAATATGGCTTCAATCTGCCCGGAATCTTTGAAATTGTTAAAAATCCAAAGCTGGGAACGAGCGGCTTCGACTGGGAAGTCGATCCGGCGGGAACCCGCCTGATCCTGGAAGACGTGGCGCAGCGCACAGAGCTTCCGCTGTTCATCATCGAACGCGGGCTGGGATTGAAGGAAACCCCGGATACCCGGGGTGAGATCCGGGATGTCCGGCGGATTGCCTATCTGCGGAAACAGATCGAGCAGGCACGCCTGGCGCTGGCGCACGGCGTACCGCTGATCGGATACTGCACCTGGAGCGCGTTTGATCTGGCCAGTACGCAAAACGGCTATCAGAAACGATACGGTCTGATCTACGTCGACCGGGAGGATGACGATCCCAAAGACTGCCGGCGGATTCCCAAGCTGAGCTATGCCTGGTTTCAAAAGGTCATTGCCAGCAACGGACAGGATCTGGAACTGACGGAAGAACTCAACGGTGAATCCGAATAATTTAAAAATCAGAGAACGGAGGATAGGAAATGAAGGAAAAATTTCTATGGGGCAGCGCGACTGCCGCTTACCAATGCGAAGGCGCCTGGGATGCGGAAGGCAAAGGCCCGAGCATCTGGGATCAATTCTGCCACAGCGAGAAGAACACGACCGGGATTACCGGCGATGTATCCTGCGACTTCTATCATCATTATCAGGAAGATATCCGGATGATGGCCGAGGGCGGTCAGAATACATATCGTTTTTCCATCAGCTGGTCGCGGATCGTGCCGAAGGCGGACCGTGTGATCAATGAAAAAGGCTTTGAATTCTATGACAAGGTTCTGACGGAATGTGAAAAATACGGGATTGTGCCGAATGTGACCTTAGTTCATTATGACCTGCCGGATTATGTCGGCGATCAGGGCGGCTGGTGCTGGCCGGGCATTTCCGATGAATTCGCCTATTACGCAGCGGCGGTGTTCCGTCATTTCGGCGACCGGATTCCGCTGTACGTCACGATTAACGAACCGACGCACAACGCTTCGTGTTGTTACATGGTCGGCAATTATCCACCGAACGAACAGGTCAATATGCAGCATTTCTGCGAGTGTGCCTACAACATGATTCTGTGCAACGCCAAGGCGATCCGCGAATTCCGCAAGCTGAAGCTGAACGCCAAAATTGGTTTGGTGCACGCTTCCTGCAGCGCTGAATCCGTGCTGGATACGCCGGCGCATCGCGAGGCAGTCGAAAACGGCGATCTGTTTACCAACGACTGGGTGCTGGATCCGGCGATCAAGGGCGAAATCCCGCAGAAGCTCATCGACAAGGTGAAGGCTTCCGGCATTGATCTGTCCTTTATGAAAGAGGAAGATCGGGCGCTGATCCGGGAGAACACGATTGATTTTCTCGGTCAGAACGCGTACAGCCGGCTGCTGGTCAAGCCGTATGTATCTGGAGAAACCTGTGCGACCGTTAACAACGCCGGGAACAATGACGGTTCCGGCAAAGCGGCGAAGGAAGGCAAGACCGTTAAGGGCTGGTTCGAGTCCGATACCGATCCGCGGGTTCCGCTGAATCCATGGGGACGGGAAATCTATCCGCAGTGCATCTACAACACCTTGATCAAGCGAAAGCAGAAATATGGCGATATTCCGATCTATATTACGGAAAACGGTCATGGGGCGTATGATGTTGCGGATGAAAACGGCTGGGTTGAAGATGATGACCGGATCCAGTTCCTTCACGATTTTCTGGAACAGATCCTGAAGGCCAAAGCCGAGGGCGTGAACGTCATGGGCTATTATGTCTGGTCGACGATGGATCTTTACAGCTGGATCAATGGCTATAAGAAGCGCTATGGTCTGGTGCGTGTGGATTATGAGAAGGGGCTGAAGCGGATTCCGAAGAAAAGCTATTACTGGTATAAACAGTTCATCGAGGAGCATCAGGATCTGTAATAAGCCAACGGAAAGCCGGTGGGCATGAAAAACAATTCATGAACCGATAGCTAAATCCAGCTTGTGCTGAATGGAAAAGAAAAAACAGGAGGTGAAACGATGCAGAAATCTGAATTTTTATGGGGCAGCGCGACAGCGTCTTATCAATGCGAGGGCGCGTGGAATCTGGACGGCAAGGGCGTTGGCGAATGGGATGTGTTTTCCCATGAAAGCCCGCTCAACATCAACGGCGCGACGGGCGATGTGTCCTGCGACTTTTATCATCATTATCAGGAAGATATTCAAATGTTAAAGGCCGGAGGACAGAACTCTTACCGCTTTTCCCTGTCGTGGTGCCGGATTCTGCCGGAAGGCCGGGGCCGGATCAATGAGGAAGGGATTGCGTTTTACAACCGGGTGATCGACTGCTGCCTGGAAAACGGCGTGGTTCCCAATGTGACGTTGTTCCACTACGATCTGCCGCAGGCGCTGGCTGCGCAGGGCGGCTGGGCGAACCGGGAAATCGTCGAGGCGTTTGCCGAATATGCCGAGGTGTGTTTCAAGGCGTTCGGCGACCGGGTCAAGCTGTGGGTGACGATCAACGAACCGAAATATTACGCTTATTGCAGCAATATCGTAGGCAATTATCCGCCGAACCACAAGCTGGATTTTGACCGTTATTTTAAGACGCTTTATCATGAAGCGCTGGCGAGCGCGAAAGCCGTCGCGGTTTACCGGAAGTTACATCAGGACGGGCGGATCGGGATTGTGCATGACAGCAGCAACGTCGAGGTCGCGCCGCAGACGAAGGATCCCCAGCGGATCCGGATGATCGCCGATCTGTTTTACAACAAGCTGATTCTGGACTGTGCGATCAAGGGCGAGCTGCCGGGCACATTGCTTCCATGGCTGAATGAAAACGGGATCGACACTTCCTATGTGCGGTTTGAGGATGCATTGACCTTGGCGGAAGGAAAAGTCGATTTCCTGGGGCTGAATGTCTACAATCGATTCTATATTACAGACTATAGCGAAGGGGAAACTGAAGTTTTCCACAATAACCGCGGTGCGGGATCGGCGGCGAAGGAAGGCATCCGGATTAAGGATTGGTATGAAACAACGATCGATCCCTCGACGAAGCGTAATCTGTGGGGGCGCGAAATTTATCCGCGCTGCATGTTGAACACCTTGCGGGAAATTCGCGAACGGTATGGCGACATTGATGTCTACATCACGGAAAACGGTCACGGCTGTTATGAAACGCCGGATGAAAACGGCGTCGTGCAGGACGATGAGCGGATTGAGATGATGCAGGGCTATATTGATTTTATGTTCCGCGCAATGGAGGAAGGTTGTCCAGTCCGGGGGTATTATGCCTGGTCGACGATGGATTTGTACAGCTGGGTGAACGGCTATGAGAAACGGTATGGGCTGGTGCGCGTCGACTTTGAGGACAACTGCCGGCGGATTCCGAAGAAAAGCTATGGCTGGTATAAGCAGCTGATCGAAGATTTTCAAAAATAATTATTTCCTAATTGCAGCCGGAGTTGACGACAGCTCGATGCAATCGTGTTGAAAAGCACAGGGCCTCCCTTCCTGTGCTTTTTTCTGTTTTCATTTCTGATAATCGTTTGCGTGAATAATCAAAAAGTCGGCGGCACAGGACAGAAAGACATCCTGAAATATTGACAAATCCGATATTTAAAAAGAAAGGGCAGAACAGAAGCGGGTTAATTCTTATTTAATGTTGTGAGCAATCGTGACCTCCATTCATAATTTGATCCCCATGTTGTTCAAGTTTTCAACAGAGAATCCACAGCTGCCCTCCTTTTTAATAGAGATGCCTTGACAGCGGGATGTCAGGAATGAATTGACTGAGGAAGGCGAGGGGAAAGTAAATTCTGTGATCAAGATTGTATTCTGGTCAGTTTTCAATCGCTAAGCGTGCGGTGTTTTTCAACGTTCAGATTGAGGTCAACAAGAAATTTCGTTACTGCTTTTTAAGCAAATTTTAATTGAGCTTCGATTGGCTGTTATTTGTTTATAGATATAAAGAAGAAAATGGAACGATCTTTCATAGTTTATGGATTAAAAACAGTAGTCCTTTACTAAATCATGATTTACTCAATCTGGATTTGATAAAGGAACATTTCACTCATTCTCCCGCTGTTTCAGGGATAGACTTATAAAGCCATTTCCGTTTAACCGCTCTGTCCCCGGATCGGTAAAAAGTTGAGAAAATTCAGGAGTTTCCGATGGGAACAGGGTTGTAAGATCATGAAATTCCGATATAATGAATCTGGAAAAAGAAATCAGGTGAAATTATGGAAACACAGCGTTTAACTAAGAAGGACAGCGCTCAAATTGTAGAAATTTTAAACCGCGGCGGCGTCGTGGCTTTCCCAACCGATACCGTTTACGGATTGGCCGTTCGTTATGACCTGAAAGAAGCAATCCTGAAAATGAAGGAAGCGAAACAAAGACCGGAAACCAAGCCGTTTCCGATGATGGTTTCGTCGAAAGCCCAGATTGAACGGGTTGCCGTTACCGACGCGCGGTCGCAGAAATTGATCGACCACTGGATGCCTGGGGCCTTGACGCTGGTGTTTAAGAAAAGACCGGAAGTTGACGAATTGGTGACCAATGGATTCCCGACGATTGGAATCCGGATGCCGGATGATGAGTTTGTTTTGGAAATCATCAATCGCGTCGGTGTTCCCCTGTTAGTGCCGAGCGCCAATTTAAGCGGACAACCGTCGTGTACAACGTCGGAAGAAGTGCTGAAGCAGCTGGATGGCCGGATTGACGCGGTCGTTCTGGGCGAAAGCGGCGCGAGTACGGCCAGCACGGTCTGCGATACGACCGGCGATGAGCTGAAAATCTTACGGCAGGGACCAATTAAGCTGGAAGATCTGAAAGCTTCAATTTAAGGATTTAACAGGCAAAAAAAATAAGAAAAGGAGCGGTGAAGATGAAAATTGCAATGGCTTGTGATCATGGCGCTTATAAGAATAAGGAAGCGCTGAAAGCAAAATTGATTCAGGAAGGTTACGAGGTTGAAGATTTCGGATGTTTCAGCGAGGAAAGCATCGACTATCCGAAAGTGGCTTATCCGTGCGCGAAAGCGGTTGCGGAGGGAAAAGCGGACCGCGGCATCGTCATGTGCGGCACAGGGATTGGCGTCAGCATCGTCGCGAATAAAGTGCCGGGCATCCGCTGCGCGCATGTGCATGATCTGGAAACCGCGAAGCTGACCCGCGAGCATAATGATTCCAATGTGCTGGCAATGGGCGGACGGATTATCAGCCAGGAGCTGATCGAACAGATTGCCGAGGTTTGGCTGACGACGCCGTTTTCCAACGAAGAGCGGCATCAGCGCCGGATTGATCAGATTGCGGAATTAGAAAAGAAAGCGTAATTTCAAGCTCAGTAAAAAACGATCGTTCATTTCTGATAAGAAAATGACAACGATCGTTTTTTTTATGATTCATATAAGTCAGACGGTTCTCATCGAAGCGCTGCTTTTTTACAATGGACCTTATTTGTTCAGCGTGTCGATCACAACCGGCAGCACCTGCTTCTTCCGCGAGATGAAGCCCGGCGCAAAACCGCCCGTCAGCACCGTCTTAAACCCTTCCTCGATGACCCAGCCTTTTTTCCCCGTATACAGGAAATGCGAGCCGGAACCTTTCGGATCCGTGAATAAGATCAACAACAGATCGTAATGATGCTGCAGATTCTGCTCTTCCAGATACGCCAGAAAATCCGGCTTGATCTGTAAATATTCGTCCGGGCAGCGGCACACAACCTGTCCGATCGCCACCTTGCTGTCCTGAATCCGGAACTCCTTGAAATCCTCATACATCAATTCCTGGAACGATTTGTTCATCAACGAATCCGATGTTCCGACCAACTCCTCGGACAAGGTCTGCCGGTCAACGCCGGAAATCTGCGCCAGCTTCTCCGCGGTGAGGCGATCGATCTCGGTTGTGGTCGGCGATTTCAAATTCATGGTATCCGAAAGCAATCCGGCTAACAAAACCCCGGCGATCTGCGCGGGAATCTCAAGCTGATGCTGCTCATAGAGATTGGCGACGATCGTGCAGGTGGAGCCGACGATCTGGTTCACAAACGAGATCGGACTCTGCGTTTCAATCCCGCCTAAACGATGATGATCGACAATCTCGATGATCTCCGCAAATTCCAGATCATGAATACTCTGTTCTTTTTCATTATGATCGACTAAAATCAGCTGTTTCTTCCGATAATTAAATAAGTGGTACCGGGAGATCGCTCCGATCACTTCCTCTTTTTCATTGACGACCGGATAGGTGCGGAAGCGCGTCTTCGCAATCCGCTGGCTGGCCCCGTCGACCGTCTCGCTGTTCCGGAATACGACCACATCCCGGGTCATGACCTCCTCAACGCTGGGACTCTGGAAAATGCTGTGCGCCACCGTGATCGCACTGAGCGGCGTATGCAGAATGGAAACCTGTTCCTGTTTCGCCATCTCCAATGTGATCGAATCCACCCAGTTCTCACCGCAGATCAAAATCAACGACGCTTTCTGGCGGATCGCCGAACGCTGTACCTCCGGGTTGTTCCCGACGATCACGATCGTGCCTGCTTCGATGTTGCTGTTCTGACCTAAAGAAGGCATCAGATGAACTTTTCCATTCGGATGAAACGGCGCTTCATGAAGCAGGGAAGCCCGCGTGGTTTTCAAAATGTTGGCTAACGGCACCCGGCTCATCAGATCCTCCAACGCCTCCTCATCTGCCGTCCACAGATTCGTCAGATCAGAAACGGAGACGATGCCCTCCAGATGATGCTTCTTGTCCACGACAAAGATCCCTTTGTTTTTCCGGGACAGGATCGCATCAAGCGCTTCCTTCATCGTCGTGTCCTTGCTTAAAAGCATCGCTTCGTCCATGTCGATTTCCGCCAGCGTGCATTTGGCGCTCGTCAAAAGCATCGGCACTGGCAGCTGGAAACGGTCCAGGATGTATAAAGTTTCCTTGTTGACCGCGCTGAGCCGGGCCGCCACGGTGTTGAGGCCCAGCTTGTTTTTCAGCGCTGAATAGGCGATCGCCGCACAAATCGAGTCGGCGTCAGGATTTTTATGACCAATCACATATACAGGTTTATCCATAGTTTATCCTCACTGACTTCATCATAGCGAAGTTTTTCTGGAAAAACAAGGTCGATTTATGACCGCTTCCCTGCAGATTGCTCAAAGTTTGCGGGCATTGGCAGTTTTCTAGCGCTGATCCGCAGCTTCCTTCGCCTGAAACTAGGACTCTGGCTGCGTTCATGAGGACAAAACAGCATTCTGAAATGAAGATCAGCCTTGTTCAGACGTTGACAAAACAGGGTGGTTTGTCCGCTTTTCCGACATATTATTTTGTTTGTCTATGTTCGCAAGGCCGGGCTTTTGCGTATAATAACACCCGAAAAGGAGGTCGTGCGAAAACTCACGAGAAAGTGAGCTGGAATCCTTTGTATTTTGATCAGGGTCAATGGTATAATAACCGTGATAACGCTAACAGAATAAGGAGAGAGCTTATGTTGAAAGTATTGAATCACCCGCTGATCACACACAAGCTGGCCCAGATGCGCAAGGTGGAAACCGGAACCAAGGATTTCCGTCAGAATCTGGATGAAATCGCCGGGTTGATGGCGTATGAAATCTGCCGCGATCTGCCGACCAGACCGGTGACGATTCAAACGCCGATCTGCGAATGCCAGACGGAAGAACTATCCAAGGAAATTGTTCTGATTCCGATCCTGCGCGCCGGGCTGGGGTTAGTCAACGGCATCACCGATCTGATTCCGACCGCCAAGGTTGGATTTATCGGTCTGTACCGCGATGAAGAAACCTTGCAGCCGCACGAATATTTTGCCAAGTTCCCCAACACGATGCCGGACGCCGTGAATATGGTGCTGGATCCGATGCTGGCGACCGGCGGATCTGCCGTTGCGGCGATCGACATGATCAAAAAACGCGGCGCCAAAACGATTAAGCTGGTCTGTCTGGTCGGCGCGCCGGAAGGCGTCAAAGCCGTTGAGGAAGCGCATCCGGACGTCGATATCTATCTGGCCGCGCTGGATGATCACTTAAATGAAAAAGGCTACATCGTTCCGGGTCTGGGCGATGCAGGCGACCGGATCTTCGGCACGCGTTAGTGAAAGGCCTTGTTCAGGCGATGACGCTGGGCTTCACTATCGTCGTTTCCATTCTGGCGCCGACGCTGGTCGGACTGGCGCTGGATCATGTCTGCGCCGTCCGCCCCTGGGGCACGGTCGGCGGAATTGTCTGCGGCGCGTTCTGCGCGTTCGGGGCTTTGTGGCAGCTGACAAAAACAAAGTAAGGAAAACGTATGCGTAAACAAGCCATTTCTATCGCGCTGGTTGTATCGGGCCTGATCGTGCTGACCGGCGTCTTCACCGATTGGCGGATTGCGTCCGGCTACGTCTTCGGCGCAATGATTTCCGCACTGCTGTACTGGCGCACGACGATGTTCTGCGATCAGGTTCTTGATCAGCAGGCAGCCGGGAAAATCGGCCTGATCGGCCATTTCCTGTTCAGCTATCTTCTGATGGCGCTGCCGTTGTTGATCGCGGCGCTGGCGCCCGAGGTGTTCAATATCTTCGCGGCGGCCGGCGGTCTGTTTCTGATGAAATTTGTTCTGATTCTTGATTCTGTTTTAGAAAGGAGGGAAAAAGATGGGTAAACCGCTGCACCTGACGATCCAATCGGATGTCTTCGTCATTCTGGGCGTCACTATCCTGTTGTGTCTGGCCGTCATCGCGCTGTCGAAGAAAATCGACAAGACCGATCCGCTGGCCAAACCGCACGGGCTGGTCCTGTTGGCAATCATGCTGGTGGAAACGCTCGATAACCAGGTGAAGGACAATGTCGGACCCCGGATCGCTAAAAATCTGTCGCCGTATGTCACGACGATTGCGATTTACATCTTTTTAAGCAATATTCTGGGCCTGTTCGGCTTCTCTTCTCCCACAGGCAATTACAGCGTCACGCTGATGCTGACGATCATCACGTGGGTGCTCGTCCAGATCGCGCAGCTCAAAGCCGGCGGCTTCAAGGCGTACATGCATTCGTTTATCGAACCGATTCCGGTCTTTCTGCCGATGAATATCTTCGGCAAATTCTCGACGTTGCTGTCGATGTCGCTGCGTCTGTTTGGCAACGTGCTGTGCGGAGGCATTATCATGTCTCTGGTTTACAGCTTTACGTCATGGTGCTCGACCGCTTTAATCAATTTTATTGTTCCCGTCGGATCGGCGATCAACTTCATCGCTCCGATTCTGACCCCGGCGCTGCATTTCTACTTTGATTTGTTCGCCGGATTTATCCAGACCCTGATCTTCATTACCCTGACGATGGTCTTTATCGGCAATGAAGTTCCGGACGAGATGAAAAAAGCATAACTATTAGGAGGAAAAAATTATGGATATCGCAAAAGGTTTAATCGCAATCGGCGCCGGTCTGGCTGTTATGACCGGTATGATGACAGGTATTGGTGAAGGTTTCGTCGCCGGCAAGGCCGTTGAGGCGATCGGCCGCAATCCGGAAGCGGAAGGCAAAATTCGTTCGACGATGATTCTGGGTATCGCGCTGTCTGAAACCTGCGCCATTTACGGTTTGTTGGTAGCGATCCTGCTGATCTTCGTCTTCTAAACCAGACACGTGTACGAAAACGATAGAGCAGGAGGGAAGATATGATTGAGATAGATGTAATCGGCCAACTGCTTCCCAATCCGATTACGATGCTGACGCAGCTGTGTTCCACGCTGGTGCTGTTTCTGGTCATTAAGAAATTTTTGTGGAAGAGCATCACCGGTATGCTGGACAGGCGCGCCGAAAAGATGCAGGAGGAGCTGACCGCCAGCGAGCAGGCCCGCCAACAGGCGCAGCAGGATCGCGAAAACGCCCGTCAGGAATTGAAGGAAGCGGTAACCCGTTCTCAGACGATGATTGAAAAGGCGACGGTGGAAGCCAAGAGCGTGCGCGAAGAAATTGTGCGCAAAGCAAAAACGGAAGCCGATGATCAAATTATCCGGGCGCGCGGCCAGATTGAGTTGGAGCGCTCGCAGATGCAGAGTGAAATCCATCGGGAAATGGTCGAAGTCGCAATGAGCGCCGCGGAGAAGCTGATCGGAGAAAAGAGCATTGAGGCCGGCGATCGTCAGGCTGTCGATCAATTTGTAAAGGAAGTAAGCGCGTATGGCCAGTCAGGTCGCTGAACGGTATGGCGAAGCGCTGTTTGAGCTGGCAAAGGAAAGCGGCGAACTGGTCCGCTGGGGACAACAGGCCCGCTGCTTAGCGGCCATCGTGGAAGAAAATCCGCAGCTGCTTGATTTTTTCAACGCGGTGAAGATCAGCGCGGAAGAAAAAAAACAGATGGTGAACACCCTGTTTGCCGGGCGGATCGACGTCATGTTCATTCATTTCCTCGATTTGCTGATCGACAAGAAACGAACGAAGCATGCCGTTGAGATTCTCCGCCAGTTTATCAGTCTGGAAAACGCCGAGCGCGGCGTGGCGGAAGGCATTGTCTATTCCGCGCGCAAATTGGCGAAGGAAGACGTGGAGCGCATCGAACAAGCGATGGCGAAGCGGCAGGGACAGAATCTGGAACTGACCAACCGGGTCGATCCGCGGTTGATTTCCGGCATGAAAGTCGTGATCGGCAACGAAGTGATCGACGGCTCCATGAAATCAAAAATTGAATCACTGAAAAGTGAACTGTTGAAGGAAAGCAGGTGAGAGAATGAGTTTAAGACCTGAAGAAATCAGTGCGCTGATCAAAGAACAGATCAAGCACTATGAAGATAAAATTCAGTCGAACGACGTCGGCTATGTCATTCGTGTCGGCGACGGCATCGCGCTGATTCAGGGATTGGACAAAGCGATGTCCTCCGAGCTGCTGCTGTTCCCGCATGATGTTTACGGCATGGTGCTGAACTTGGAAGAAGACCATGTGGGCGCAGTATTGCTGGGCGATGACACGCTGATTAAAGAGGGCGACGAAGTCAAACGCACCGGCCGGATCGTCGAGGTTCCGGTTGGGGACGGCATGCTGGGACGCGTCGTCAACGCATTAGGCCAGCCGATTGACGGCAAAGGCCCGATTGCCAGCGACAAGACCCGTCCGGTAGAACGGGTAGCGCCGGGCGTTATGACGCGGAAAAGCGTGCATCAGCCGTTGATGACCGGCTTGAAGATCATCGACTCCATGATTCCGATCGGCAAAGGCCAGCGTGAGCTGATCATCGGCGACCGTCAGACCGGCAAGACGGCGATCGCGGTCGATACGATTCTGAACCAGAAGGGACAGGACGTCTATTGTATTTATGTGGCGATCGGTCAGAAGGCCAGCACTGTCGCGCAGATTATGGAAAAACTCCGTCAGCACGACGCGATGGACTACACGACGATCGTTGCGGCGACGGCCAGTGAAATGGCGCCGCTGCAGTATCTGGCCCCGTATGCCGGCTGCGCGATCGGCGAGGAATGGATGGAACAGGGCAAAGATGTCCTGATCATCTATGACGACCTCTCCAAACACGCGGTCGCTTACCGCACCATGTCGCTGCTGTTAAGAAGACCACCGGGACGTGAAGCGTATCCGGGGGACGTTTTCTATCTGCATTCCCGTTTGTTGGAACGGGCGGCGAAGCTGAACGACGAGCTGGGCGGCGGTTCCCTGACGGCGCTGCCGATCATCGAAACCCAGGCCGGCGATATTTCGGCGTACATTCCGACCAATGTCATTTCGATTACCGACGGTCAGATTTTCTTGCAGACGGAACTGTTCAACGCCGGCGTGCGGCCGGCCGTCGACAGCGGCTTGTCCGTATCCCGTGTCGGCAGTGCGGCGCAGACCAAAGCGATGAAGCAGGTTTCCGGCTCGCTGAAGCTGGATTTGGCCCAGTATCATGAAATGCTGAGCTTCTCTCAATTCGGTTCCGACCTGGATCCGGTGACCAAGGCGACGATCGACCACGGCGCACGGCTGACTGAGCTGTTAAAGCAGGGCCAGTATTCTCCGCTGACGATGAGTCAGCAGGTCTTGTCGCTGTTTGCCGCGAAGAACGGGTATCTCAAAAATGTACCGGTTGAACAGATCAAGGGCTTCGAGGAAGGCATGCACAAGTTCTTTGCTCAGGATAAAGCCGATCTGATCGCCCGGATTGAATCGGAAAAGAAGATCGACGCCGATCTGGAAACCGCGCTGAAACAGGCGATGGACGAATATCTGCAGCAGTTTCAGCTGATCAGTGGGATGTAATCCATGGCGCAGGGAAAGCAAGCGTTAAAGGGACGCATCCGTTCCGTCAGCGCCACCCGGAAAATCACCAGCGCGATGGAACTGATCGCCAACGCCAAGCTGCAGAAACAGCGTGTGCAGATGGAAAAGAACCGGGAATACGCGGATACACTGCGCCAGATCGTCAGTCAGATTCTGGCGAACAACCCGGAAAGCGAATGCGTTTATTTAAAGAAAAATCAATCGCCGCGCACGCTGACGTTCATGTTCACCTCGGACATGGGCTTGTGCGGGGCATACAACGCCAACCTGCTGCGGATGGCCGGCGAAGTTCTGGATCCGCAGGATCCAATGATCGTGATTGGAACCAAAGGCACAAGCACGCTGCGGCAGAAGGGATTTAATCTGATCCGCGAGCCGATCGGCTCCGATCATGTTGATTTCTATGTGTTTAACGATCTGGCGGATGAAGCGCTGAAACTGTACGTCAGCGGTGAGATTGGCAAGATTCAGATTCTCTATTGCCAGTTTGTCAACGCCGTAACGTTTACGCCGCAGCTGCTGACGCTGCTGCCGGTCAGTCCGATGGAACGCGAAGGCCGGGAGTTTAAGGTGGAAACCTTATTTGAACCGGGGCCGGACGCCATTCTGAATTCGTTAATTCCGATGTACGTCCGCTCGTTGTTATACAGCGCGCACATGCAGACCAAAACCGCGGAACAAGGTTCCCGGCGGGTGGCGATGGAAAGCGCGACGGATAACGCCGACGAGCTGATCGACAAGCTGACGCTGCAGTACAACCAGGCACGTCAGGCGGCGATCACGCAGGAAATCACAGAAATTGTCGCCGGGGCGGACGCCTCGTAGCGAAAGGAGAATTTATGGCTAAAAATATTGGAAAAATCGTACAGGTCATCGGACCGGTCGTGGATATCCGTTATGCCGCCGGTCAGCTGCCGGCCTTGAACAATGCGATCGTGGTGGAGAAAGGCGAAGGCCAGCGCATCACTGTCGAGGTGGCTCAGCATATTGGCGACGACGTCGTGCGCTGCATCGCGATGGCTTCCACCGATGGTCTGGTCCGGGGCATGGACTGCCTCGATACCGAAGCGCCGATCAGCGTGCCGGTAGGCCAGCAGGTGCTGGGCCGGATGTTCAACGTCCTGGGCGATGAGATCGACGGTCTGGGCGAACTGCCGGAACCAAATAAAAAACTGCCGATTCACCGCGCCGCGCCATCCTTTGAGGAACAGCTGACGTCCGCGGAAATTCTGGAAACCGGCATCAAGGTCATCGACCTGCTTTGCCCGTATGCCCGCGGCGGCAAGATCGGTCTGTTCGGCGGCGCCGGCGTTGGCAAAACCGTGCTGATGCAGGAGCTGATCCACAACATTGCCAAGGAACACGGCGGCATGTCCGTTGTGGCTGGGGTCGGCGAGCGAACCCGTGAAGGCAACGATATGTATCACGAAATGAAGGACTCTGGCGTTCTGGACAAGACCGTACTGGTCTATGGTCAGATGAACGAAAGCCCGGGCGCGAGAATGCGCGTGGCGCTGTCCGGTTTAACGATGGCGGAATATTTCCGCGATCAGGAAGGTCAGGACGTCCTGTTGTTTATCGACAATATCTTCCGTTTCACCCAGGCGGGTTCGGAAGTTTCCGCACTGCTGGGCCGGATGCCGTCAGCGGTCGGTTATCAGCCGACGCTGGCGACGGAAATGGGTCAGCTGCAGGAACGCATCACCTCGACTAAGCGCGGTTCGATCACGTCGGTTCAGGCAATTTACGTGCCGGCGGACGATCTGACCGACCCGGCGCCGGCGACGACGTTCTCCCATCTGGACGCCAAGACGGTTCTGGATCGTTCGATTGCGGCGCTGGGTATTTATCCGGCGGTGGATCCGCTGGAATCCAGCTCCCGCATGTTGGATCCGCTGGTTGTCGGCGACGAACATTACGAAGTCGCCCGCGGCGTCCAGCAGCTTCTGCAGCGGTATAAAGAACTGCAGGATATCATCGCAATCCTGGGGATGGACGAATTGTCGGATGAAGACAAGAAAATCGTCAACCGGGCGCGCCGGGCACGAAACTTCCTGTCGCAGCCATTTCATGTCGCGGAACAGTTCTCCGGGTATAAGGGGAAATATGTACCGTTGAGTGAAACGGTCCGCAGCTTCAAAGAGCTGTTGGCAGGCAAGTATGACGATCTGCCGGAACAGGCGTTTATGTTTGTTGGCACGATTGAAGAAGCGGCGGAGAAAGCCCGCCAGCTGGGGCAGTAGCATATGATCCACTGCCGCGTGGTGACGCCGGAAGGACTGGCGAAGGAAATGGATACCACCATCCTGAATGTGGTCAGCACTGTCGGTCAGCTGGGAATTTTATCCCGTCACGTACCGCTGGTCACGCCGCTGGCCATCTCCCGCATGATTACGGAAGAAAGCGACGGCCGCAAGGAATACGCGGTCGCCGGCGGTCTGTTATATTTTGAAAACGATCTGGCGACGATCCTGACCGACGCGATTGAGTCCAAAGAGGAAATCGATCTGCGCCGGGCCGAGGAAGCGAAGCAGCGCGCCGAAGCACGGCTGGATGATCCGAATATGGACATGCGCCGGGCAGAGGTGGCTTTGAAAAAAGCGATTAACCGGATCTCAGTGAAAAACGAGCTCAAATAAATCAAAGAAAACGACGATCTGATCTGAAAAGGAAAGGTCGTCGTTTTTGATGTTTTCACCGATCTTTTAATCAAGCTTGACAAAGAAAAGAGGTTCTATAAATTTTGGTGTTGGTGGAAACCAACGCCTTTTTTTCTTGAGCATA
>ERZ1106944.99-NODE-99-length-74856-cov-13.407080_pt1 | contig 74856 bp, 57 predicted proteins | sample MGYA00403672_ERZ1106944 | MGnify/ENA primary metagenome ERZ1106944 (study PRJEB35170, sample SAMEA104062454) | human gut metagenome | biome: human gut; feature: human-associated habitat; material: faeces | place: Denmark | collected 2012-10-16 ...
CAAACCTCACCGTCATGCGGCTCTTTTTCTGTCTTCACCCTTCCCGCTGCTCCCGTGCAGCGGAAAGGATGAACAATGAAAACACCTAAGACCCCTATCGAGTTCGACTACGACCTCTGGACTACGGAGGACGGAAAGTGCATGGTGCGCGTGAAAATCACCGGCGAAGTGACGGAGGTTGACCGTAAGGTCATGCGAATCCTCCGCGCAGAGGAAAAAAGACTGCGCCGCTCAAAGCAAGGAGTTCCCATTTCCGGGACTGAAGGCAAAACAGCCGAAGAACGGGCAAGTGTGCTGTCCTTAAGCTATGTCAGCTATGAGGGTTGTGAGGATTTAGAACCATACTGGTTGATTGATTCTTCCAGCATGGAGGAAAGCGTTATGTTCTGGATGTCAGAAAAGGAGTTTCGTGCAACGCTTACGCCGAGGCAACTTGACATCTACCTGAATTGCATCATCGGTGGACAGTCAAAAATTGATTATGCTGCTGCTAACAATATGCAGCGGCAAAGTGTTTACAATGCTGCGACACTAATCATGAAGAAAGCAAAATACTTTTTCAAAAATTTTTGATGATATACCTTACATTAGCTGCTTTTTTGTCCGTGGGATGGTGAAGAGAGGCAAATCACTCTTCACTGCTCCTTGAAAACTGAATAGTTCAGTGCTGCGGATCTTTCCGCTTCTGCGAAGCAACACAGCTTCCGACGCCAAGACCTCCCGAAAGGGCGTGAGCGACCTCCGGAGAGCTATAACAGTCGTGTGGTGCGGCTGCTTGCGACGATGCAGATGCCGGGTATAATGATACTTCCGTCTTTTCTTTGAATGGGCGGCTCGGAGCGTTCCTCGGAGGGGTGAGAGTCCCATGATACCGATTGACCATTGGTAGTCCGCAGCATTCCCTATTCGGCAGGGGCGCGAGCTGCAAATATGCCGGAAGGATAACCAATATGAAAACGCCCGAAAGGGCTTTATCATCAAAAACTATGGGCAGCAGTCTACTCAAAAAGGACTGCTGCCTATCCTTTTGCTGATAAGGCAAAAACAAATCTTGTGGAGGTGAGACGGGTGAATACCGCATCAACCATTTCTCAGCGCGATGCCTACAAGCTCATGCTGAAAGACTATCCCGATGTGATGAGCATTGAGCAGATGTGCGAAATACTCAGTATCAGCACAAAGACCGGCTACCGCATCCTGCGGGAAGGCAAAATCTGTTGTCTCAAAGTCGGCAGAGCCTATCGTATTCCGAAGGCTCATCTTTTCACGTTTCTCTGCATCGGTTGCGGAGAAGCAGTCACGGCGTAATGCTTGGACTCAATTTGTTTACAAAAAATGTTCGGCAGAGGTCCTCCAATTCGAACCCGGTTCTGGTATAATAGAAGCATGGTATCAGGTAGGTGTCTCTGCTACAAAGAAGGAGGATAATTATGGTAGCAGGACATCTCCGCGAAAAAAGCGGATATTACTACGCCGTGTTGAACTACACCGATTCTCTCGGAAAAAGAAAGACCAAGTGGATTTCCACCGGGCTTACTGTGAAGGGAAACAAAAAACGCGCCGAAGCGATCCTGATGGACGCACGACGCAATTTCAATCCCGAAGAGCCGAAGGTCATGAACGGAGACATTCTGTTCGCGGACTATATGGAAAAGTGGCTCGACATCATCAAAAGCTCGGTTGCAGTCCCTACATTCGCTTCATACTCGACTACGGTTAAGAAGATTGTAGCACCGTACTTCCGCGAAAAGGAAGTGACGCTCAAGAACCTGACCGCAAAAGACATTCAGGAGTTTTACCTGAGTGAGCTTGAGCGTGTCAGCCCGTCCTCGGTCATTCATTATCACGCCAACATTCACAAGGCTCTCAAGTATGCCGTGAAGATTGACCTGATTGATGTAAACCCGGCGGATAAGGTTGAGCGTCCGAAGAAAGACCGCTACGTCGGCAGCTTCTATGATGCCGATGAGGTCAACGCTCTTTTCGAGGCTGCAAAGGGAAGCAAACTTGAACTGCCAATTCTGTTCGGCGCGTTCTACGGTCTACGCCGGAGCGAAGCAATCGGTCTGAAATGGGATGCCATCGACTTTGATCAGAACACCATCACCATTCGTCATACGGTTACTTCCTGTGATCTCGACGGCAAGCGCGTTCTGGTTGCGTCGGACACCACAAAGACCAAATCGAGTATGAGGACACTGCCTCTTGTTCCGTTCATGCGGGAAAGACTTCTTACGCTGAAAGAAGAACAGCAGGAAAACCGCCGCTTGTGCGGACGCAGCTACATCAAGGACTATCTTGAGTATGTATGTGTCAATGAGATTGGCGATCTAATCAAGCCTCACTACGTCACAGAGAGCTTTCCGAAGCTGCTCAAGGCGAAGGGGATGAGGCAGATCAGGTATCACGATCTCCGGCATAGCTGTGCCTCGCTTCTTCTGGCAAACGGTGTTCCCATGAAGCAGATTCAGGAATGGCTTGGTCACAGCGACTTCTCAACTACGGCGAACATTTACGCACATCTGGATTACAGCTCGAAGCTGACTTCGGCTGATGCAATGCTCAATGGCTTGGGCTTTGCACAGAACTGAAAAAGAAAAGCCAGCAGCCGGAAAAACCGACTACTGGCGTGATTTCTGGCGGAGCGGGTGGGATTCGAACCCACGGAACCTTGCGGTTCAACTGATTTCGAGTCAGTCCCGTTATGACCACTTCGATACCGCTCCGTATTTATCTCAACATCAGCACCTCGGAAAACGGGGAGAACTGATGGGGAGAACAAGCAAAAATATTAAGTTAAGAATACCCGAAAAACCCCATAAAATCAAGGGATTCCGGTCAGAGAGCTACCGAGTAGCGACCACGATTTCGAGTAGGATACTTTATTCCTACTTCTATAATACGAAAAAGTGCCGCAAACTCCACCAAAAGTAACCGGCACTTATCTGTCCACCACTTCTCAAATAAGAGATAGTGTCTGACGGGTATCGCTTTCTCAAGCGTCCCTACACTTATAGTATATGCCATTCTTGAGTTATTTCAAGAACTTTTTATATCATTGGCGATGTTACAATTTCTTTCATGAAATGTCTGTCAAATAAACTTAAGATAAAAGTCCGATATCTATTCCAAAGTGAGTTTAACGAAGAAAAAATATGAATTTAACTTTTAAACACGCTCTGGGTAAAAAAGGAAATGTTGATCAACAAGAAAAAGAAATTCATGCAATCTGAATGTGGATTAGCGCTTAATACTTTGCTTAATCGCTGGTCATCCAATCTTCGTTTATCTTTCGTTGTTTCTTCAATTAAGCCTGTCCCTTTTGATGATTCAAAAAGGACGCTATTCGAACTCATTGAAAATACGGTATAATGAGGATAAATTTCAGGAGGAAATCCATGGTACATTTAGCGAGAGGTTCAGTCCGGATGATCTGTCTGGACTTAGATGGCACACTGTTTACGCCCCGCAAAGAGATCAGTGAGCGCAGCCGGAAAGCCATTAAGGGATGTCTGGATTCGGGGATGGAAGTCGTGCTGGTGACCGGGCGACCCTATTTGTTCGCAAAAGGGGTGGCGGCGTCAATCGATCCGCGCGTAGATGCGATCGGTTATGTCGGCAATTACCGCAGCATTCAAGGCGTGGCGCAGGGAACCCCGATTTCACAGGAAACGGCCTTGGAGATTCTGCGGCTGCTTCAGCGTGAGCATGTGTGGATGCAGGCGAAAACGTTTCATCATGTCTATGGGAATTCGCTGAATTTAATTCGTCCCGATTATCAGAAGGTTACGCGGCATAATCCGCCTGGGGAACAAATTGTAGTCTGTTCCTGGACGCAGCCGCTGCGGCAGATCCAGAGGTCGAAAGAGCCGGTATATAAAATCATCGCGCTGGGCGGATTTAAGATTAAAAAGCTTAACCGTCTGCTTGCGCCGATCCCGGATATTAAAGTTTACAGTTACGCGAAAACCAATTTGGAGATTACTTCAAATCAAAATGATAAAGGCACGGCGATCCGGGCGGCAGCGGCTCAGCTGGGAATTCCGTTGGAACAGGTGCTCGGTGTCGGTGACAGTCTGAATGATATTGAAATGTTTAATGTCTGCGGCATCAAAGCGGCAATGGGCAACGCGTCTTCCGCGTTGAAAGCCCAGGCGGATCTGATCGCGGACACCAACGCTCAGGAAGGTGTTGCCAAGCTGTTGGAATCGTTGCTTTAAGATTGGTTTTCCTGACGGAATAATAAAAAAGGAAAAAAGGGAGGAATGAGGATGAAGTTTTCACAATTAGCGGCCCAGCGGTATTCCGTCCGCCGTTTCGACAGCCGGCCGGTTGAGCAGGCCGTCTTAGATCAAATTTTGGAAACAGGCCGGTTAGCGCCAACCGCGAAAAACCTGCAGCCGCAGCGGATTTACGTCGTCCGCAGCGAAGTCCTGTTAGCGAAGCTCAGAGCGATCACGGCAATGACCTTTGACGCACCGCAGGTACTGATCATTTGCGCGGATCAGAGCGAAGCCTGGGTTAATCCGTTCAACGGCCGCAGTTCAGCGGAAATGGACGCGTCAATCGTTGCCGCACACATGATGCTGCAGATGCAGGAGCTGGGAATTGGCAGCACCTGGGTTTGTTGGTTCGACACGGAAAAGGTAAAGCAGACGCTGGCCCTGCCGGAAAGCGTTGAGCCGTATTGCCTGCTTCCCTTTGGCTATCCCGGCGCCGACTGCCGGCCATCCCGCCAACATGAGCAGCGCAAGCCGCTGGATCAGACAGTGCGGTATCTCTGACGGATTGTGTCCGCTTGCTTTCATTTTCGCCGCATTCATTTTGTTAGAAGACATTCAAAGCATTTCTTTGGATGTTTTTTTATCTTTGGGATAAAAGTTGATCTTTTTTATGGGTCTATTGTTGTAAACCTGACGTCATGCTATAATACAATCAAGAAAAGCAATGGATAGGATTTATAAAATTGAAGTGGGAGAATATGTATGAAATTCAGAGAATTACGAAGGTTTGTCTTTGGCTTTTGTTTGCTTGCCGGCTTCATGAGCTTGACTGGTTGTCACGCCGATCCGGCGAAAGGTTCGAATGAAAAATGGCTGAGTCAGGTGGATACGCAGGCGGTCATCGTCGGGGAAAATTATTACATGCCGGACTTTGATCAGAACCAGATTATGATCTGGAATTTTTCAGATCAGTCGCTGAGGCAATGGGATTTCTTTGAAGACGCTCAGATGCCGTCAGGGAAGATCCGGCGGATCACTTCGCCAGACGCCCGCCGGCTGGCCATTTGGACACAAAACGAAGAAGAGACTGCCGGCAGTTATGGGAAAAATCCAATGACCGTAAATCTCTGGAATCTGAAAGAGATGCGGTTGGAAAAAAAGATCATTGCGACTGAATCAGGACAGATGCAGGGGCAGGATCTATATTGGATTCAGGAGAATCAGCTGTGGCATCAGTCTGTGGATGAGGATTCGGCGGAAATGATCACCGATCTCAGCGCGGAAGTACAAGACGCGGACAGGATGTCGGTAGAAGCTATTCTTGAACATACCGTAATTGTCTCTGCGGATTATTCTATTGAGAAGTCTACGCGGACTTACTTTAAAATTGACCGGGGAGATAAAACATCAAGTTCCTTTGTAGTGGAGCCGGGAGAGTGGGGTGAATATTATTCCGTCGCCTATTTGATCGGTGCGGATGAAGAAAAACTCTATTTTCAAATCTACGGATCAATGAAAAACTATTACTTCTCAACGGATCATGATGGCAAAAACGCGGAGCTGATCCAGAGTACAAATGAAGGAACGCTCCTCCGCCCCCGTCCGGCGTTATCGCAGAAGGGGTTTTACACGATCGTCACCAATCGTGAAATCGGTAATTTTGATGAACCGCGGCAATGCCAGATCATCCGTCAGAATGGTTATGATAGGGAAAGTGTCGCTGCGCTGAAATGTCTGGAAGAACTACGCTGCACGCCAGTGGGCGGTTGGTTAAAAATTCAGGGATATTCCGGCGACGGCGTAAATCATGTTTTTCTTGTCCAGCCGCAAACCGGTAAAATGTTCACCGTCGTTGAGGCTAAAAACGAATACTATCAAAGTCGGGAAGACGCGGCGATGGAGGGGATCGGCCAGCCGGTTACGTTTGCCAGCGAAGTGCGGGAGGCCCGGGGCTCATCCAAGGATCCCGGCGCATCGTTAACTTGTCTTGGATATGCTTTGGAAGTGGATGGGAAAGCGATCATGATCAGCGCCAATGGAAAACAGCTCCAGCAGCTGAATCCGGAAACAGGTTTGATTGAAGACCGCTATGTTTTATCGCGGTCACGTTATCCGGAAGGAAGAATCGTCCAGCTGCAGCACAACGGCGGACGGTTGTTTATGGATATATCCTGGCGGAAAGAAGAATTCCTGACATCAACAACGCTGGTTTTGAATTCCGCCACCTTTGAAGTGACGGCGGAACTGAACGATGTCAGCAACTATACCGTAAATCAGGATCAGATGATTCTCGTGCAAAGGTCCGACTGGAGCGCACCGGAAGAATACGGACGGCTCAATCTGGTTACGCAAAAGAAAGAAAAATTGTTTGACAGCACGCTGTTGAATCCGGAGGGATATTATAGCTTTTACGTAAGCAGTCTGGCTTATGATGAAAAGGAGAATTGCCTGTGGCTGACCGCAGGTTCCCCTAACGAAAGTGATTTGTATCAATATTCTCTTGATGATCAGACACTGCGGCTGCGGGCAAGGCCGGATCAGCTGAATACCTGGAATGAACAAAGCTTTATGCTTTTTCCGATTGCCGACTCTCAATTTGTACTGGGATTGTGGCAGGCTGAGGATATGGTTGGCGATAATTTTGATATCTATGAATTTGATGGAAGTCATGCGGAGTTGATCGCGAAGGATCTGCCGTTAGGAGGAGATTTTGTTTTAACGGAAAACGGCGCGTTCACCGCGGAATATTCGCAATGGGATTGGAGCCAGCCGTTTCAGGATATGAATTCAGCGACATATCGGGAATATTCGACAATCTATTACCGCAGCGGCGAGGAAAAGGAAGAACTATTGCAGCTGGACAGCTCCTCCATTCAGATGGCTTATCTTCCTGCTTCGCGGAAACTTTGGTTACGGGCGCAGGAAGAGTCGATAAAATATCCGCAGGAATCGTGGATTACCTATCTTTTTGATTTGGATTCCGGGGAATTGCGGAAAGTGAACGAGGAAAGCTTTAATATTTATGAGTAGGCAGAAAAGAATGAGATACATTCTTCGAAGTTTTGAGTTAAAAGAATAAAAAATCAGGGATCGTGCGTGCTGGCTCATCTTGGAAAGCGGAAGCTTTCGCAAGGAAAATATTTTCAGCTCAGCTAAAATACGCTATAATCTTTACCAGAGAGCGAAAAGAGGTGATCGCGATGCTTAGTTTTGAAAAGGTGTTGGAAGCCATTCCCGAGCGGGTGCGGATGCGGCTGGTTCCGGTCACCTTTGAACCGGGCGAGACAATCATCGAAAAAGGCGCGCCGGTGACCTGCGGCTACATCTTTACCGAAGGGGTACTCGACGTCCAGAGCATAAACACGCGCGGGATCGCCTACACCTATGTCACCAATTATGAAGCCCGCTTTGTCGGTCTGATGGAAATTTATTCTGATCATCACCGTTACTGCTGTTCGTTGAAAGTCGATGAGCGCTGCCGCGGCTACCGCATCACCAGGGAAGATTTGTTCATCCTGCTGTCCGATTGCAGCCCGTTTAAAGAATATCTGATCTGTTACTGGGCGAATCAATTTTATGATTCAGCGATCAATGAATCCCGCTATCCGACCAATTCGATGAACATTAAGCTGATCGACTATCTGCTGCGGCTGTGCGACGCGCTGAAACCCAGCGGCGACGTGATCCGGATCAAGATCAAGCGGGAAGAACTGGCGGCCTTTATGGGCTGTTCCCGCCGGACGGTTTACCGGCTTCTGAGCCAGTTCAAGAACGAAGGTCTGATCGGTAAGGAAGGCAACACGCTGACGATCACGCTTGAACAGCGGAAAAAGTTACAAAAGAAACGCGAAGAATAAGAAAAACCTTCCTGCAGGGGAATTTGAATGAGAAGATTGGATCTCAGACAATCAAAGCGGGAAGGTTTTAATTTATTCTGTTACTACTTATTTTTCAATAAGCGAGGCGGCTGCGTGAATGCCGGCCAGACGTCCGGAGGTAAAGGCAAAGCCCTGATCGACGCCGCCATAAGTGACGTAAGGCTTCTTTTCAGAATACAGTACGCCGGATGCATCCAGCCCGGCCGCGTATAAGCCGCTCATCACGGAACCATCCGTCTTCAGAACCTCAAGGTTTGTGTTAACGTCCAGCGCCGCGCAGGTACTGTATGGATAATTGGCCATTTTGATTGCATAGAAGGGTCCTTCCCCCGCTAACGGATCCAGGTTTTCGGCATTCTTGCCAAATTCCTCATCGACGCCGGCGGCACAGGCGGCATTGTATTTTTCCACGGTCTGTTTCAAGGTTTCAGGCTCCATCCCCAACTGAACTGCCAAATCTTCCACGGTGTCCGCTTTGTAGGCAAAGCCGGCGGTGACCGCTGCCTCCATGACTTCATGAGCGTTTGGAATCGGCGTACCATCCGGAGCCCAGCCGTTAGCGCCCAGATTGACGGTTGTCATATAGGCCGGAGCCGTGCGCAAACCACGTTTCTCAACGGCGCTGATCTGCGTGTCGCTGTAAAGCGAATAGAAGTTCGGGCCAGAAACCCAGGCGTTGAAGCCAAGCTGCTTTTCATTGGTGAAGCGCTCACCCTGCATGTTGACGGCCAGGGAATCCGGCGCGACGCCCAGATAATGCGGCAGATCGCCTTCTGTCCATTTTGTCGGCTTCATCGTCTGCATACACAGTTTGTCTTCCAAGGTGTGATATTCAAAATTGCTCAGAAAGCCAGCCGCACCGATGATGTGCACAGCCGGGCACATTCCGATATTGTAGGTCGCAGCGCCTTCCGCAATCGAGGATTCGATCATCTTACCGTCGTTTTGCTTCATGCCGACCATATCCCAGCTGCCGGAAAGCGGATAAACCGTGTTCGATAAATATTTCTGGGTCATCGCGGAATTGGATAAGAAGCCTCCGGTTCCCAGAATGACTTTCCTGGCGTGAATCAGAATTTCCTGACCGTTGGCGGTATTGCGCGCTTTCACGCCGGTAACCTGGCCGTTTTCCACAATCAGATCATAAGCTTCCGTTTCCAACATGATTTTGCCGCCCATTTTCGTGAATTCCGCCATACAGTTGTCATAGAACTGAATGTTGTGCTGCCGTCTGACGGTCATGCCGTCCTTGCTTGGCGCATAAGAGAACAATACGATATTGGAATCGCCTTCGGTTAACCCTGTCTGCGGTTTTTCCAGTTCCAGCCCGTAATCTTCAACTAACCAGTCGATTGTGTCGCCGGAATGATCGAGCAGTAATTCGATCATTTCCGGCTTTGCATCGCCTTCGACATACGTCAGCCAGTCCGTTAACAGCGCGTCGCGGTCAGTGAAGTCCTTTCCGTCATTGTACTTGTCCGCCAGACCCGGCGGATTCACCGCGAAGACGCCTGAGCACAAAGAGGAAGCTCCGCCATATCGGCCAGCCTTGTCAATGGCCAGTACGCTGACGTTCTCAGGATTTTCCGCTGCCATGGTTTCCGCAGCGCTCAAGGCGGCGGTAGTGCCGGCTGCCCCCAGTCCGACAACCAGAATATCCGTCGTTAATTCCTCCGCCGCCGGCGCTTCATCCGGAATGGTTTCAAAGGCGGAAATGGCCGCAGCGTCGGTGCCGGCCGCTTCCAAAGCCTGAACGATGGCCTTTTTCGCGGCGCTTTTAATCGCGTTGCTGGAAACCGTCGCGCCGCAGATTGCTTCGACGGCAACGGATTGATGTTCAACCATTCGCTGCGGAAGCAGATTGGCCGCGCTTTGGAAAATCCCGACCGTGTCCGCGGAATCCGGATTGACCTGGACTGCAAGCAGCTGTGTTTCATCCACGGTAACGCTGACCTCGATATCCCAGGCGGAACGGAAACCCGGAGCCGAGGCCGTATAGGTTCCAGCTTTCATCTTGACGTCGGGTTTTGCCGTTTCGACTCCGTTTAACGTATTCCACGCCTGACGGGCTGCGCTGAGGACGGCTTCGCTGGTAAGGGTCGCACCGCTGACGGCTTCCACGTCAATGGATTGACTCTCTTTCATCGCTTTCTGTAAAGTCAGGATGGCCTGACCGCCAACCGCTTCAGTTTCTTTGTCTCCCTGGATCACGACGTCGGCGAGCGTGCCGTTTTCAGTGGTCAGTGTGACGGAAACTTCGCCGCCGAATCCCTGAGCGGCCGCGGTTCTCGATCGAGTTCCGGTTTCGCCGCCCGGTGTTTTCGAACAGCCGGAAAGCAACAAGGCGCCAATCAGAAGCAGTATGTTGAATCGTAGAACTTGCTTTTTCATTATTTTCCCTCCGTTTGATAATAATTTATCATAGCCTGCGATGATGTGGAGAGGAGCGTTCGTTTGCATTGGGTGCAACAAAAGTTACATTCCTGTGTTACAATAAGCGAAAGGGGTGGGATAATGGATGTGATCCAATTACATTATTTCCGGACGATTGTGGAGCAGGGAAGCCTGAATAAGGCCGCGGAAGCACTCTATATATCAAGACAAGGATTAACGAAAATTATCCGGAAAATGGAACAGGAGCTGGGTGCGCAGCTGTTTGACGTCACGGGTACCGGCGCTGTCCCGACGCGATTCGCGGAAGCCTTGTATGAACGTTCGGAAGACTATATCCAATTTCATCAGGATTTTTTAAGTGAAGTCCACAAACTGAAGCAGAAACGGACAAACGAACTGGTCATCGGCTTACAATCCGGATTTTCGGAAGGTTTTGGCAAAGATTTTCTGGCGAATTTCATCATTCAAAATCAGGATCTGGCGATTCGCGTTCGTTCGGTTACGAAGCAGCGGCTGGCGGAAGCCATGGAACAAAAGGAGATCCCGGTCTGGATCGCAACGGGAAATTACAACGAAGCGGTTTTCCATTCTTTGCATACCAGGAAAAACAAGCTGTTTCTGCTTGCCGCGAAAGATCATCCGCTGACGCGGCAGGACGAAGTCCGGCTCGCGGACCTGAATCCTTATCCCTTGATCGGCCTGAGTCACGACATCGGCCAGGCGGGGAAGACCAATGCTGAAATCAGTAAAAACCGGCTGAAAGCTCCCGATTATTATCTGAATTCATCCGATCGGGATTTGATTATGAGATTAGTTCAGAGCGGACTTGCCGTCAGTTTTAACGCTGGCTGGCAATACACGGAATACCCGGGGATCGTCGCGCTGCCCTTAGCGGATATGCATGTAGAAGTACAGCTCCATGTGCTGCTTCGCAATGATGTGGCGGTGAACTCATCCATTCAGCGGCTGATCGACTACATAGAGAATTTCAGCGGTTAAAGACGGACCCTGCAGCCCTGTGAATTTGCGGATAAACAGGAAATACAGGAGGCCGCGCTGGATCAGCGAAGCAACAACGTTGCATTTCAGACGCTGCCGTGTAAGAATAAAACTGATCTTTAAAACTCTCAAACAAGTAAAAAACAGGGTTTTGCGGACTGTTCTTTCAGGGATCGAAGCCGCGATCGAAGTGGATCAACTCAAAGCGCAGAAAACGCTTACAGAAGAAACGCGAAGATTCATATGAAATATAGTAAAAGTGACATTTGTCACTTTTTTTGTAGGCTTTTCCATGATATAAAACTACTGTATTTGTAAGCGTTATGCTTACCAGGAGGGAAAAGATGAAAAAGTTAGGACTTCTCTGTACCGCTGCACTGCTGACTTTATCGCTGGCAGCCTGCTCAGGCAACGGCGGCAAACAAGGCGGCACAGACAACAACGGAGGCACAGCCAATAACGGCAATAAGCAGGTGAAAGTGGCGATCGTTCTGTCCACCGGGGGACTGGGCGATAAGAACTTCAACGACATGTCCTATGATGGCTTGTCTCAGGCCAAAGAAGATTTCGGAATTGATTTCCAGTATGTTGAACCGGAATCAGCCAGTGATTTTGAAGCAGGTTACCGCCAGTTTGCGGATGCCGGCGTCTATGATTTAATCATCGGTCTGGCAACCGATCAGAACGATGCTCTGACGGCGGTGCAGGCGGATTATCCGGATCAGAAATTCTCGATCATCGACTCGTCTCTGGAACTGCCGAACGTCAGCGCTGTTTCCACAAAGTGGCAGGAACAGACATTCCTGTGCGGCGTTTACGCCGGCTTAGGCACGCTGTCTGAAATGCCGAAAGCCAATGCGGACAACGTTGTCGGCGTTATCCTGGGCATGGACAATCCGAATCTGCGGTCTGGCGTCGTTGGTTTTGAAGCGGGTGTAAAATATGTCAATCCGGAATGTGAAGTTCTGACGGCGACGGTCGGCAGCTTCAACGATTCTGACAAAGGTAAAAATATCGCAATGTCGATGTATAACAAGGGCGCAGATTTCATCCAGCACATTGCCGGAGCTTCCGGACTGGGTGTCTTCAATGCTGCGAAAGAAGCTGACCGCTATGCATTCGGCGTCGGCGGAAACCAGAATGCGATCGAACCGGATTATATCCCGGCGACCTCGATCCGCAACGTCAACGAAATGGTCTACAACGAAGTCAAGGCTTTAGTTGAAGGCACATGGACCGAAGGCGTCAAGATCAGCGGCTTAAAGGAAGAAGCGGTCGGTTATTCCAATGAATTCTCCAACGTTGAAGTTCCTGAAGACATCGCGGCGGCGATTGCGGATATCAAAGCCAAGATTCAAAGCGGCGAGCTGGTCATCTGCGAAACAGAAGATGAACTGGACAGCTGGGTATCTTCCAATCAGTATACAAAATAAGCTGAAAACAAGTTGATTTTGTAAAAAGAAAAAGGAGGAAACAATGAACAGTGTAGAAATGATTGATATTGTTAAGCAATATCCATTAGTGCGAGCTGTTGATCATGTTTCCTTTTCTTTAGGTCAGGGAGAGATTCATTCCCTGCTGGGAGAAAATGGAGCCGGCAAATCAACGCTGATGAAAATCCTCTACGGTATGACGATGCCGGATGAGGGTGAAATCCGCGTAGACGGCAAGCCGGTCAAGATCAAGAGCCCAAAAGACGCGATCCGGCTGGGGATCGGCATGGTGCATCAGCACTTCATGCTTTCCCCGGTCATGAGCGTTACTGAAAATATCATCGTCAATCACGAGCCGCGCAAAGGCTGGCTGATCGACGAGAAGAAGGCCGAGCAGGAGATTCAAGCCCTGATCGACCGCTTTCACTTCAATATCAATGCCAAAGCGAAGGTTCAGGAATTATCCGTCGGCGAGCAGCAGCGCGTCGAGATCCTCAAGGCGATCTACCGCGGCGCCAACATTCTAATCCTGGACGAACCGACGGCCGTGCTCACGCCGCAGGAAGTCGAAGAACTGTTCGTCATCATGCGGAATCTGAAAAAGGATAACAAGTCGATCATTATCATCACGCATAAGCTGAAGGAAACACTGGCGATTGCCGACCGGATTTCCGTTCTGCGCGATGGGAAGATGGTTGAATCCGGATTGCCGCTTGAGCATGTCACGACCAGCGATCTGGCAAAAATGATGGTCGGCCGCGATGTTGAACTGAATGTGCGCCGGGAAAATACGAACATGGGCGAGGAGTTTTTCCAGATTCAGGATTTAAAGCTGAGCGAGCGCGGCGTGCAGGTGCTTAAAGGCATCTCGCTGTCAATCCGCAAGGGCGAAATCCTGGGGGTCGCCGGAATCGAAGGCAACGGCCAGACCGAACTGATCGAAGTTTTGACCGGTCTGCGCAAAGCCGATTCCGGGACGATTACGATGGGAACGAAAGCGATCCATGGAGATGCCCATACCTTCTTAAAGCATAAGATCGGACACATTCCGGAAGACCGCCTGAGCCGCGGTTTAGTCGCGGAAATGTCGATTGAGGACAATCTGATTTTAGGCTATCATGACGAACCGCAGTTTCTCAAACAGGGACTGCTTCAGAAAAAAGCTATCCAGAGCTACGCCGAGGAAGCGGTCGGCGAATACATGATCAAAACGCCGAACGCGCGCGAATTTGTTTCCTCGCTCTCCGGCGGAAACCAGCAGAAGGTGGTCATCGCCCGGGTGTTCAAGCAGAACCCGGACGTGCTGATCGTCGCCCAGCCGACCCGCGGAGTCGATGTCGGCGCGATGGAGTATATCCATCATCAGCTGCTGCGCTTGCGCGATGAAGGTAAAGCAATTTTGTTAATTTCAGCGGATCTCGACGAAGTCCGCTCGCTGTCCGACCGGATCGCCGTGATTTACGACGGCCGGATCGTCAGCGTTCAGCAGGCCGAGGATACCGACGAGCTGTCGCTGGGCCTGTTGATGACCGGAGGAAAGGAGGAACACCATGAGCAAGCTGTCTAACCGGCTGATGAAAACCAGTCCGATCGTGATCTCGCTGGTGTCCTTCGTTCTGGCGATTCTGGTCAGCTGCGTGATCATGCTGCTGTGCGGTTATGATCCGATCTTCGCCTATTCCGTGATCATTGAAGGTTCGCTTGGGTCTGTGCGTTCCTTCACTAACACCCTGATCCAGGCGACGCCGCTGATTTTTACCGGTCTGGCGTTTATGGTCGGCAAGAAAGCCACGCTGATCAACCTCGGCGTCGAAGGGCAGATGGTGACCGGTGCGATGGTTGCCGCTTTAGTCGGCATGACGCCGCTGCCGCTGCCGGGCATTCTGCATCTTGTACTGGCCTTGTTGAGCGGTGTGATCGGCGGTGGTCTGGCCGGTGCGCTGATCGGCTTTCTGAAAGTCCGTTTTGGCTCCAACGAAGTCATTACGACGACGATGACCAATTTCATCATCGTGAATTTCTGCGATTATTTAGTCAATTATCCATTAAAAGCTGAGGGCGCGGTCGCGCAGACCGAGAAAATCGTCGACGGCGCGCTGTTAGGCAAACTGATTCCCGGTTATCAGCTGACCTGGGCGATTGTGATCGCGGTGCTCGCGGCTCTGATCGTCAAGTTTGTATTGGAAAAGACTCGCTTTGGTTATGAAATCCGGGCGGTCGGCTTGAACATGAAGGCTGCGGAAACGGCCGGCATCAAGGTCGGCGGCGTCATGATGAAAGCGATGCTGTTCAGCGGTGCGTTGGCCGGTCTGTGCGGCGCGGTGCATGTGACCAGCGTCGGCAAGCGGTTTATCAGCGGTTTTTCACCGGGATATGGCTTCAGCGGGATCTCCGTCGCAGCGCTGGCCAGCGATTCACCGTTAGGTATCATTTTGGCAGGCATCATTTTCGGCGCCTTAAAAACCGGTGCGATGTATCTGAATATGATGAGCCAGATTCCGACGGAGTTTGTCAGCGTCATTCAGGCGTTAGTCGTTATCTTTGTTTCCGCGCCGCTTCTGATCCGGGCCTTGATCGGCGCGGACCGCAAACCAAAGAAGGGAGGACGCAGCTATGCTGAATAATATCACAGGCATTCTGAGCACGATGTTCTCCATGTCCATTCCGCTGATTCTGGCGGCGCTGGGCGGCGTGTATTCCGTGCGCAGCGGCATCATGGCGCTGGGCCTTGAAAGTATGATTCTGACCGGCGCGTTTACGGCTGCCGTCGGTTCGTTCTATTCCGGCAACGCCTGGATCGGTCTGTTGTGCGGGATCTTGGGCGGCATGATCTTCGGATTGTGCCACGGCCTTCTGTGCATCCGCTATAAGGTCAATCAGGTCATCAGCGGTATCGGCCTGAACCTGTTAGCCACGGCGGCGTCCACGCTGCTGATGCAGATTATCTGGGGCAACAAGGGCAATTCCGAAGCCGTCGCTTCCGTCAACACCAAGCTGACGTTCTTAAAGGACGTGCCGGTGCTCGGCGATATTTTCAGCCGCCAGTCAGTGCTGCTGATCTTCACGATTCTCGTCTGTGTCGCCAGCTGGTTCATCTTATTTAAAACGCCGTTTGGTCTGCGCTTGCGGATGGTCGGTGAAAATCCGAAGGCTGCCAGCAGTATGGGCATTCCCGTCCGGCGGATGAAGTATATCGGCGTGTTGGTCTGCGGTGCGCTGGCCGGCCTGGCCGGGGCGTATTTGTCGATCGACAGCCTGAATATGTTCGTGCGCGATATGTCCGCCAGCCGCGGCTACATCGCGATCGCGATCGCGATCCTGTCGCGCTACAATCCGCTGAACGTTCTGTTGTGCGGTTCATTGTTCGCGCTGTGCGATGCGGTTCAGATTTATGTTCAGGGCTACGGCATTCCGTCGCAGCTGGTCCAAATGATCCCGTACATCGTCACCCTGCTGGTTCTGGCGTTTGGCGTCAAGAACATTCAGCCGCCTGCCGGTGTTGGTAAATATGAAGACGAATAAAGGAGGAACTATGGAACATTTCAAGAGTACGTCCGTTGAAATCACGGATATCTGGCAGAGCAGCTGCCAGTACCCGGACGTCACGGTCAACAGTAAGAACGAAGTCTTTGCGGTCTGGGAAAAATATCTCGATCACACCGAGGTTATCCAGTTCGCGCAGATGATTGATCATCATCCGCACAATGAAGTTCAGATCTCCGGCAGCGGCCTGGCACTGCGGCCAAGCATGCACACGTTCAACGACCGCGTGATCACCGCCTGGTCGGAATTTGAGAATGGCGTGTGGAAGCTGTGCGTCCGCGAATATCAGGACGGCGTGTTCGGCGCGATCCAGGTGATCGACGAGGGCGAAGCACTGTTCTATCCTTCCGTTAAAGACGACGGAATCCATCCGGTCGTCGTATACAACCGTCAGGGCGTCGGCTTCAGCGATACGATCGTTGCCACGCTGGGCGAAACGGTGACGCTGGAAAAGGTCAACACCGCGGTGAAGACGTATCGTCCATGCTTCGATCATGACGGCAAAGGTCATTGCTTTGTCGCTTATGATCTGTATAACGGCGTGAACTATGACGTCGTCGTGCGCGCCAAGATCGACGGGCAGTGGAGCGAGGAAGTCAAGCTGAATCAGACGGCGATTTACAGCACGCATCCGGTCATGACCCGGGTCGGCCAGAAGGTCACGATCGCCTGGTATGAAAACGGCAAGCACTGTTATTTCAGCAACAACGTAATCGACGTGGAAGTAAAAGACGGCCAAGTTGTCACGTCCCATTACGCGGTACTGACGGAAAACCGCAACTGGTACAACAACATCGACATCACAGCGAACGCTCAGGGCTATACGGTGGTCACCTACACCTGGGGCAAATACAACGCGATTGTGCGCGTGCGTGATTTAGAAGGCGTCTGGTCGGAACCGGTCGTCATCACCTACAACGACAGCCAGTGCGCCGTGCGTCCGCATATTGCGCTGGATGAAAGCAATGTTCTGCATTATATCTGGCAGTTCGGCAACAAAAACGGCCACATGCACCGTTACGCGTCGATCGTCTACAACGAAGTCGCGCTGGACGTTTTGCCGCAGTTCTATGATTTAGAGATTGAAAAGAAGATCGATCAGTTCGTGCAGCCGATCCCGGCGGAAAAAGCGCTGGACAGCCGCAGCGCGGAAGAAGTCGCGGCCTGGCTGAAGAAGAACGGTTATGAGAACCTGATGCTGACCTTCGGCGATATCCACGGCCAGTCCAATCTGTCCGACGCGCTGGGCGAGATTGATCAATATTATCACTACGCGATCAAGGACGCCAACATGGATTTCTGCGCGCTGACCGACCACGACGATTATCCGGATATCGCGACGGATTCCGAATGGGAATGGAACCGCACGACGCGCAATCTGTTCAATGGGGAAAAGAACTTCGCCGTGCTGTTGGCCTATGAATGGACGTCCAACGAATACAAGCATGATTTCGGGCACAAGAACGTCTACTACCCGTCCAGCACCGGCGGCCTGTACCGCAGCACCGATCCGGAAGGCAACAACCCGACGGTGCTGTTCGCGAGCATCAAGAAGGACGGCGGCCAGTGCATTCCGCATCATCCGGCAGCCAACTGGGGTCTGGTATCCGCGGCGACGGACTGGGATTACCATGATCCGGAAGTCCAGCGCGTCGTTGAAATCTTCTCGCGCCACGCCGACTATGAGAAATTTGAAAACCAGTCGAAGTACACGAAGAATATCATGAAATTTGAACGCCACTGCGCTCAGGACGCGCTGGCTCGTGGCTATCACCTGGGCTTTATCGCAGGTTCTGACTCGCACCAGATGGAGCATGGCGTCGAAGGCGGAATCTTGGGCGCCTTCGTTCCGACGCTGACCAGTGAAAACGTCTGGAACGCGATCTACAACCGCTTCACTTACGGCACCAGCGGCGCCCGGATTCTGGCCTCGCTGAAGATCGGCAGTCACCACATGGGTGAAGAAATCATGATTCCGGCCGGGGAAGCGGTGAAGCTGGACGTCAGCGTGCTGGCGGTCAACGAGATTCGCAAAGTGCAGATCATCAAGAACAACGAAGTTCTCGTTGAGAAGGAAAACTGCGGTCAGGCAGTGGACTTCACCTTGGAAGACAGCGAACGCGGCGAAGAAGATTTCTACTATCTGCGCGTCGAGCAGATCGACGATCACTGCGCATGGTGTTCGCCGATCTGGGTTACCCGCGGTTAAATTGCGGTTTCGTTTTACGCTGAATAACAAGCTGGATTTAGAGCGATCACAGATAAAATACGAAACAAACCAAAAACGAGCAGTTCGGTTCAGTCAACCGTCCTGCTCTTTTTATTTACGTTGAAAAAGAAAAAAGAAGAGAAAAGTTTCTCCCAAGGAAGAAACTTTCTCATCTTTATTTTGATTTTCAGTTTATAGGTTTATTTGCAATCGAAGCCCTGGTCCTTCATATCCTGAACAACCTTGTCAAAGCTCATGTCCGTGTTGGAGAAATCAAATCCCAGATTCTTTAACGTATCCGGATCCGCTTCCTTCAGGTTCATTTCAATCGTAGCGATGATCGTGTCTTCGATTTCAACCTTGGTTGTGACGCCCTTCATGTCTTCCGTGATGCCGGACTGGGTAAGGATGGCGTCGATCATCTGTGTTTTTTCTTCTTCCGTGATCGTTGTAAAGTCAATGTCGCCGAACATTGATTTATCGTAGATCATCTTTAAAGAAAGAACGGTAATATCGTTGTTTTCAGCCGTCAGATCATAGGTAGCCGTCATTAAGCCTTCCTGCGTATAGCTGCAGGAAGCCGTCTCGGTCTTCGTTTTTGGTGCGCTGGAACAGCCTGCGATCAGTAAGCAGGCGAGAAGGGGCGTAATAATCTTTTTCATTTTTCCTCCATGAAGCGGAATTCCGCAATCTTACAGTTTCCCCACCGATCGCTTGCCTTTGGCAAGTCCCTGAATCAGATCGGCGCGGACTACTGCTTCCTGTATTATAAACGATAAATAGAAATTTTTGTATTCCAAAATAGAAATCCGTACATGTTCAGCGAATGAATGAAGTTTTCATTAATGGATTTCAATAAAAAACAAGAATCATCGGTCCGCCAGCTTACTCGAGCTCAGGCAGCGCCGCAAAGTGATATGTTAAACGCATAAAGGGGAATCACTATGGGAAACGCAGAAAAACAGACCAGGCAAAAAATTATGACGATCGCCAGGGAACACTTTTCCCGTTACGGGTATGCCGGAACCAATCTGGAGGCGATCGGTAAGGAAGCCGGAATGACCCGTGGTCCGCTTTATTATTACGTTAAAAAGGCATTGGTTTCCGCCAGCACCAAAATTTATAGAACCGAATCTTTTTGCCGAAGATCAAAAAATGAAAACAGAAACGAAAACGGTGCAGACCGCAGCGGGATAATCCCTGCCGGTCCGCCGCTTTTTATTACCAGTTGAGTTTCCGGCTGATGAATTGTAATTTGCAGAAATCAACCGCGGGCGGCGGGTTTCTTAATCGCCGCGGATAAAAGAAACCCAATCCCGACAAAAAACAGAATCCCATAGAGTCAGGCTGCAGGCATGCCTGTTTGCGGATCGTTGATTTCAGTTTAAGCGCTGAGCGGTTAAAGTTTCGGGTTAAACAAGGGCAGACCTCAGGCCAATGACCGTAGGGGCTCAGGGCTTGTCTGTGGAAATTTCAACTTCGTTAAGAATATGAATTCAGTTGAAGCGGCAAGGCAGGGAAGAGGCTGGATCAGAAAGGATATTAAGAAGCATGCGCAGGAGAAACGCCCTCAAACAAAAACCCGCTGGCATGCGCCGACGGGTTGAACGCTGATTTATGGAAGAAGTCAGCACGCTTTCAGCCTGGCGTACAGTTCGTCGTCCAGACAAGCGCTGCCGGCTTTGGCGTTAGCCTTAGCCTGATCCGGCGATTTCGCCCCGGGAATGACAACCGGGCTAACCGGATGAGAAAGGATATAGCGCAGGCTGGTCTGAACCAGATTCTCTTTGCCCGCCACTTCGCGCACACGGTCCAGCCGGTCCATTTTCTGAAGATAGACTTCCCGTGCGCTGCCGCCTTCATTAAACGGCATGCGGATGGTATCGGTGAAATGCGTATCACGGGTATAGTGCCCGGATAAAATCCCCTGCGCCAGCGGTCCGCGCACGAGCACGCCGATGTTGTTTTCCAGACAGTAGTCCAGCATTCCGTTAGTTTCCGGCGTCTTGTTGATCAGCGAATAATCCAGCTCGACGACCTCGCAGCTGCCGCGCCGGTTGAATTCCTTCAGCACGTCCAGATGATCGGTCGATATGCCGTAATGACGCACCAGTCTCCGTCGTTTCAGCTCCTCAAACCCTTCCAGCCATGGCTCGACTTCCGCCGGTTGTAAATCGTTGAGATGACACAGCGCAATGTCGAGGTAGTCTGTCCGCAGGCGAAACAGCGAGGCATGGCAGGCTTCGATCACGATATCGGCGCAGGTGAACTGCATCGCGCCTCCGAAGCGCTTCGCCCAGTTGCCGAATTTTGAGATCAGAACGACGTTTTCGCGGATTCCCTCCAATGCCCGGCCGAGCCGTTCTTCTGAACAACCGCCGGGTATGCCGTAAGCATCGGCGGTATCAAAGACCGTAATCCCGCTTGCATAGGCGGCCTGAATCGTTTCGTAAACCTGTTGATCATCCAGTGCGCCCCATTGATTGCCAATGTTCCAGGTTCCCATTCCCACGGCGGAAACCTCCATCCCGGTTTTTCCAAATTTTCTTTTCAGCATGCTAAACCTCCTGATTTTTCCTTATTATACCATATCCACTGCCGCCTTCTTTGATATATGCCCGATGATCGTTTTCTGCGGCAAGGGTCTTCAGCTCTTTTACGAGCGAGCGTTATTTGTGAAAGTCGATCATTTCGGATTTGTCCGTCAAAATATTCGAGGGTTCGCCGATTGCTGCCGCTAAAATAAAGCAAGCAGAGAAAAAATCAGAATTTCTTGCAGAAAGTCGCGAAGAAGTGTTGACAAAGAAGCTTGGCAGACTATAATAATAAGTGCTAGCACTGATAAGATAAGAGTGCTAAAATGAGCGATAAGGAGGAATTACGATGATCAGACCATGTAATGATTTTGTGCTCTTAGAGAAAGAAAAGGCAGAAGAGAAAACCGCCAGCGGGATTATCCTGACTGACAAAAACACAGAAAAACCAACCGTAGGCAAGGTTCTGGCAGTCAATAACGGTCATGAGGTCGACGGCAAGCATGTCGAATGCTGCGTCAAAGTCAACGACCGCGTCATTTACGAAAAGTATGGCGGAACTGAAGTCAAGATCGACGGACAGGAATATTTATTAGTTCCGGAATCCAAGATCATGGCGGTTATTGAATAACAACAAACATTTAAAGGAGGAATGAGAATATGGCAAAGGAAGTCCGTTTTTCTAAAGATGCCCGGGTCGCAATGATGAAGGGTGTCGATACACTGGCCGATGCGGTCAAGATTACGCTGGGTCCGAAAGGCCGCAACGTCGTTCTGGAAAGAAGCTATGGTTCACCGTTAATCACCAATGACGGCGTGACGATCGCCAAGGAAATTGAATGCGAAGACAAGATTGAAAATATGGGCGCGAAGCTGGTTCTGGAAGTCGCTTCCAAGACCAATGATACGGCCGGCGACGGCACCACGACAGCGACGCTGCTGGCGCAGTCGATGATCCACAAAGGCATGAGCAGTGTGGAAAAAGGCACGAATCCGGTGCTGATGAGAGTCGGCATGGAAAAAGCGGCGAAGTTCATTGCGGACAAGCTGCTGGAACAGACGCATAAGGTTGAAACAAACCAGGATATCGCTCAGGTTGCCGCAATTTCTTCCGGTTCTCAGGAAGTCGGTGAAATCATTGCGCAGGCGATGGAAAAAGTCGGGCGCGAAGGCGTCATCACTGTTGACGAGTCCAATGGTTTTGAAACTGAACTGGAAACAGTCGAAGGCTTACAGTATGACAAGGGCTTCATCAGCCCATACATGGTATCCAACCGCGAAAAGAACGAAGCGGTGCTGGAAAATCCGTATATTCTGGTTACCGATCAGAAGATCAACACGATTCAGGAAGTCCTGCCATTATTGGAAAAGATCGTCCAGACCAACAAGCCGCTGCTGATCATTGCTGACGATATTGATCAGGAAGTCGTTGCGACGCTGGTTCTGAACAAGCTGCGCGGCACGTTCAATGTTGTCTGCACGAAGGCGCCAAGCTTCGGAGACAATCAGAAGGCAATGCTGGAAGATATCGCGATCGTCACCGGTGCGAAGTATTTTGCCAAGGATCTGGCGATGGAACTGAAAGACGGCGAAATCGAAGATCTCGGACATGCGAACCGCGTCGTTGTTAAGAAAGATGACACAACGATCGTCGGCGGTTCAGGCGACAAGGAAAGACTGAACGAGCGGATCGCAGAACTGAAGCAGCAGATCGAAAACACGACGCAGGAATACGACAAGAAGCGTCTGAACGAACGGCTGGCGAAGCTGACAACAGGCGTTGCGATCGTGAAGGTCGGCGCTGCGACAGAAAGCGAAATGAAGGAAAAGAAACTGCGGATCGAAGACGCTTTGAATGCGACGAAGGCGGCTGTTGTCGAAGGCATCGTCATCGGCGGCGGCGCAGCTCTGGCTTCGATCTATCGCGAATACCGCGACGAGCTGAAGGGCGAAACTCCGGATGAACAGAAGGGCATTAGCGCTGTCTTTGAAGCAATTCTGAAGCCGCTGTATCAGATTGCGGAAAACGCCGGCTATGACGGCGATCAGATCACTTCCCGTCAGCTGACAGAAGGCAAGAATATCGGCTTCGATGCCAAGAAGGGCGAATGGGTCGATATGTTTGAAGCCGGTATCGTAGATCCGACCAAGGTTACCCGCAACGCGCTGCTGAACGCGGCATCCATCTCGGCGCTGTTCATCACAACCGAAGCGGCGGTCGCTGAATTGCCGGAAAAGAATGCTCCGGCGGCGCCAGCCATGCCGGATGGCGGCATGTACTAAGCCATAACTGAATTCATCAACGATCATAACTCTGTGTTTCACGCAGACAGCACAATCCCCCGGTGCTGTCTGTTTTTTCTTTTTCCAACTGATTTATTCGCTTTCAACCTTGCTGAAAGCGTTTTCCGAAAGGGCGCTTCATGGTATAATAGGAAATACAATCAAGGGGAGGACAAATCACAATGACAGGGGGAAGTGGACAGCTGGCTTTAGATCGGGTGGAAGCTGGCGAGAGTCTGGAAATATCAAAGAAACAAACGGCGCTGCCGCCGGGATTGACGCGCGGCCTGTTGATGAAGGATGTGCTTCGAATCGCGGGCCCGTCGTTTGTCGAACTGACGCTGACACAGCTGACGTCAATGGCGGATCTGATGATGGTCGGACAGCTGGGGGCATGGGCGATCACGGCGGTCGGCTTGACGACGCAGCCGAAATTTCTAATGATGACAATGTTCATGGCGATGAACGTCGGGGCGACAGCTTTAGTTGCCCGCTATAAAGGTGCGGACCAGCCGGCGAAGGCGAATGAAGCGGTGCGGCAGGCACTCATGCTGACGCTGGTGATGTCCCTTGCGGCTTCCATCGTCGGCTTTCTCTTTTCGGAAACGATGGTCCGGTTTATGGGGGCCACGGATGAACTGAGCTTGATCAATGGTACGGTTTACTTACAAATACAAATGGCCGGCTTTGTGCTGATGGCGCTGACCACGACGATCACGGCGGTGCTGCGCGGGGTCGGCGATTCCAAGACGGCGATGGAATACAACGTCGCAGCCAATGTGATCAATATCATTCTGAACTGGCTTCTGATCTACGGCCATCTCGGCTTCCCCAAAATGGGTGTGGCCGGAGCCTCGTTAGCGACGGTGATCGGCCAGACGGCGGCGTTCTTCATGGCGGGCTGGGCGCTGATGAAAAAAGGCGGATATCTTGAATTCCATTGGCGAAAGAAGTTTCATCTTGACCGGGAAATTCTCGGCAATATCTTTGCGATCGGTCTGCCGGCGATGGTCGAGCAGCTGTTTATGCGCTTCGGCGTGATCCTGTATTCCAAGACTGTCGCTTCCTTAGGCACGGTCGCGTTTGCGACGCATAATGTCTGCATGAACATTCAATCGCTGTCGTTTATGATCGGTCAGGGCTTCGCGGTATCCTCGACGTCGCTGGTCGGCCAGTCGTTGGGAAAAAAGCGGACTGATATGGCGCACCATTACGGCAAGGTCAGTCAACAGATCGGGATCGGCTTCTCGCTGGTGCTGGCGTTTGTTTTCTTTGTGATCGGCGGCCCGATCGTCTCTCTTTACAGCAGCGAACCGGAAGTCATCGAACAGGGCACGCGGATTCTGATGTTTCTGGCGCTGATCCAGCCGTTTCAGGCGACGCAGTTTATTCTGGCCGGCGTCCTGCGCGGAGCCGGGGATACGAAAACTACCGCCGTGGTCATCTTTGTCACGACGCTGATCGTGCGCCCGCTGTTGGCGATGCTGACGGTATACGAGCTGCATTGGGGTCTGTATGGCGCCTGGATCGCGCTGGTTGCGGATCAGCTGCTGCGCACGCTTTTGATCTGGATGCGCTACCGCGGCGGCCAATGGCAGCTGATGAAGCTGAAGGGCGAAGCGGCATAAACTGGGAAAAACGGAGGAGAAAACACATGGATAAAATTCAAATGGCAAAAGGGAAACTGGCGCGCGGACCGCTGCCGGCCATGTTCAATTCTGAACATTACCGGCAGGTCGCTGACTTTCATCAGACGTTAAAGCAATACGCCCCGACGCCGCTGATCAATTTATCAAAGCTGGCGGAAAAACTGGGAATTCAGGCGATTTTAGTGAAAGACGAATCGCATCGTTTCGGTCTGAATGCCTTCAAGGCTCTGGGGGCCAGCTATGCGGTGCATCAATATCTTGAGCAGCACCCTCACACCCGGCCGGTATTTGTGACGACGACCGATGGCAATCATGGCAAAGGCGTGGCCTGGGCCGCACTGCAGGCCGGCTGCCGGGCGGAGATCTTCATGCCCAAAGGCACCGTCGCCAGCCGCGTGCAGGCGATCGAGGCGCTGGGCAACGCCAAAGTCACCGTGACGGAATGGGGCTATGACGATACCGTGCGCTGGACGCGCGATTATGCGCAGCGCAACGGCTATGTTTTAGTGCAGGACACGGTGCTGGAGAATTACCATGAAATTCCACAGAACATCGTGCTGGGCTATACGACGATGATCCGCGAGGTTGTTCAACAGATCGCGGAACAGGCGCTGGACAAGCCGACGCATGTATTTTTACAGGCCGGCGTCGGTTCGATGGCCGGAGGCGTGCTGGGCTGGCTGGCGGATACGTTAAAAGCAGAGATGCCGGTCGTCTCGATCATTGAAGCGACGGACTCCGCCTGTGTCTTCGCCTCCTGTACGCAAGGCACGCTGGTCTCAAAGGCCGGCATCACGCCGACGATCATGGCCGGTCTGAATTGCGGGGAAGTCAATCCGGATCTCTTTCCGGTGCTGCGCGATTACGCGGCGTTCTACTTCGCCTGTGCGGATGAAATCACGGAGGCCGGGATGCGGCAGTACGCTCAACCGCTGGAAGGCGATGAAGCGATTGTTTCCGGCGAATCCGGGGCTGTCGGACTGGGGCTTCTGTTAAGCTTGTGTCAGGATCCTCATTATGAAGCGATGAAGCAGGCGTTGGGACTGGATGAACATTCCGTCGTGCTGCTTCTGAATACGGAAGGAGCAACGGACCCGAACGACTATCGGCGCGTTGTCGGATGCGATCCGCAGTTGGTCGGAAAATGAATGGGGAGCGGGGCCGGTCGGTTTCCACCGGGGTGATCGCCGCCATTCTGATTGTTTTCATAGCTTTGGGAATCTTCCTGCAAAATCTGGATGTGTTCTTTCCCCAGCTGTTGGAGCCAGATCCCCCAATGCCGCCACCGGCTGTGCGGGAGCTGCCCTCTTTTCTCGACGGCTGTCTGCGCAACGAAGTAAATACCCTGACGATTGCTGAGAAAGACGGAATTGTGTATTTAGACCAATCTTATCAATGTGAAATCAATGAACTGAGCGAAGCCGATCAGATTCTGAAGGAACAGGGACTGGGTTCGATCAACACAAAGGAAATCCATTTTTCGATGGAGATTCAGATCATCCCCGATCCAGTCCTCCGGCAGCAGGCCCTTACGAAGGAAATGATGAAATGGCAGCGGCTTGTTCAATATGCCGGTTGTTTTTATCACTGTATCCGGTTGAGCGAAACTGAAATCACGGAAGACAACATTCTGGATTATGCTTTTCCTCTGGATGCACAAGCCTGGCGCGTCGATCAGATTGTTCAGATTGATCATCAGGTTTTCGGCACTGTGGGCGAGCGTCTGTTCATGTTTCATATCGCCGATGTGCTGATCCCGCATGAGCCCTCTGATGAAATGATCTTGCTGGACGTTACGGATCCATTTATCATCAATAAGATCCGGCCGTTGATCGACATCGAAGTTCCGCTGTCATGAGGGGGCGGTGCGAACGCCGCAGAATCGTCGTCATAAGGAAAGCAGGAAGCAGGTGAGTTATGCGTAAAATTGAAGTATTTAACGCGCACGAGGGAAATCTGAGAAATGTCTCGCTGACGCTGCCGAAGGAAAAATTGATCGTTTTGACCGGAGTTTCCGGTTCCGGCAAGTCGACGTTTCTGATCGACGTCCTGTTTAACGAATGTCAGCGGCAGTATCTGGAAGCGATGGGAATGCAGGGAATTCCCAAGCCGAAGGTGGATAAAGTCCGCGGCGCCAGTCCGGCGGTCGTGATCCCGCAGACGGCCGCGAATAGGAATCCTCGTTCCACGGTCGGGACCCTGAGCGATATCTATACCGATCTGCGGATGATTTATGAAAAATTACACCGCCGCACCTGCCCTCATTGCCGCGCGGTGATCGACGCGGCTGACTGCAGGGAAGAAACGGAAAAGCGCGACGGCGATTTCCATGTTTTCATGCGCTGCAGCCGCTGCGGTCAGCGTATGGAGAAACTGACCCGCACCCATTTTTCGTTCAATACAACGGAAGGCGCCTGCCCGGTTTGCGAGGGGCTGGGGAAAATTCATACCGTCGATGAGGACCGGATGTTGGATCCGGCGCTTTCTTTAGAGGCAGGGGCGGTCCGTTTCTGGGAAAAACGCTATGGAGAATATGAAATATCCGTGTATTATGCCGCCTGCCGCGCTTTCGGTCTGGACGAACCGCAAAATATCCCGGTATGTCAGTTCTCCAAAGCGCAGCGGATGCTATTGTGGGAAGGCAGCGACAGTCCTGCGCTGTTGTCTGAACTGGCCAGAAACCTGCCGCCAAAAGCGGCTGCGGGCAAAAAGTTTGAAGGTGTCGCGGCGAATCTGCGGCGGCGCTGGGCTGAAAAGGGCGGGCAAGCCACGGTGCTGGATGCGTATTTTCAGACGGTTGAATGCCCGGCCTGTCATGGCGAGCGGCTCAACGCGCTGAGCGCTCAGGTCACCGTGAACGGAACCCGCCTGCCGGAATTATCCGGTTTTTCCTTAAACCGTCTGCGGGATTGGGTTGCCGGGCTGGAGCCAGCGTTAACCGGCAGTGCCCGCGAACTGGCCGATGCCTATCTGCGCGATATTCAAACCAAGCTGAACCGTCTGATCCGGGTCGGCCTGGGTTATCTGACGCTGGATCGGCAAATCATCACGCTTTCCGGCGGGGAAAGTCAGCGGCTGCGGCTGGCGGCGGCGCTGGATCTGGAGATGTCCGGACTTTTAATCATGCTGGATGAACCGACGGCCGGTCTGCATCCGCAGGATACCGAAGGGTTGATCGCAATCCTTAACCATCTGCGTGATCTGGGCAATACCGTGCTGGTGATCGAACATGATCCGGATGTGATGCGGGCTGCGGATTTACTGGTTGAATTCGGACCGGGCTCCGGGATTCATGGCGGAACACTCATCGCCTGCGAACCCCCGGAACAGCTTCGGTCGAATCCCGATTCCTTAACCGGATTCTGGCTGGCTGCACCGGCTGAGTTTCCTTCGCAGACCCGATCCGCGCAAGGCTGGATTACGATTAAAAATGCCTGTCAGTATAACCTGCGCCATTTTGACGTCGCTTTTCCCACCGGATGTCTGTGCGCGGTGAGCGGACCTTCGGGCTCGGGGAAATCCACGCTGGTATTTGAAGTGCTTGCGGCAAACCGCGGCGGCCGGGCTGAGATCACGGGCCTGGAACAATTTGAACGGATCGTGACGATTGAACAATCCGCGATCACCCGGATGAAGCGTTCCAATGTCGCCACTTACAGCGGCGTTTACGGGTTGATCCGCACTCTCTTTGCGAAGACCGGGGCAGCCCGCGCCGCGCATTGCCCGGCTTCTTATTTTTCGTTCAATACCCCAGGCGGACGATGCGAGAACTGTCAGGGAATGGGCGTGGTGGAGAACAACATGTTGTTTTTTGCCAACGTTGAGGTCGTCTGCCCCGTTTGTCATGGACAGCGCTTTAACGATACGGTGCTGAGCGTCAAATACAACGGCCGCTCGATCGACGAAGTGCTCAAACTGACGGTTGAGGAAGCGATAATTTTCTTTGCCGGGCAGCCGAAATTAGGCCGGATGCTGAAGCGGTTAGCGGAGGCGGGATTGGGGTATCTGCCGCTGGGGCAGCCGCTGACGACTCTCTCCGGCGGTGAAGCGCAGCGCTTGAAGCTGGCGGTGGAGCTGATCGAAAATCACAGCGGAAAAGCTAAGCTGTATTTAATGGACGAACCGACGACGGGATTACATCCGGCCGACGTCGAACATTTTCTGAAACTGCTTCTGCGGCTGCGGGACGCAGGCCATACCGTGATCGTAGTGGAACACAATCCGCAGCTGATCCGGGCGTGCGACTGGGTGATCGATCTGGGACCGCAGGGCGGCGATCAGGGCGGGCAGCTGATGTTCGCCGGTACGCCGCAGGCATTCAAAGCCGAAATGAAAAGCGCGACGGCCCGTTATTTGTAACAAAACAAGTTTTAAGACGATGAGAATTCTGATAGGAAAGATGTTCAGTGATTTCAGCGAATCAGAGAGCGGTTGATAAAAATACAAATCAGCCGCTTTTTCTTCTCTGTACCCAGGAACGTCTGTTCGAAAAAGAACGGCTTCAGCCGCGGGAGGACTTTGCCGGACAGCGTTCAATCCCAGGATCTGCGTGCTTTTTGTCAGATAAAGAGATCTTCGGTATGGGAACATATTGGTCGGGAAAAGAATAGAGATAAGGGAAAAGAGCGCTTGACTTGCGGCAGATCCGGAGTATACTTAGGAATGATCGTATACAAGTAAACTAATTGCCAAGGAGAAACGCTGATGAGTAAAATACGAATACCCATCTTCAACGTCGAACAGATGCTGAAAGGCTATGCCCGTTTGCGCGAGGCTTACAGCCGTTTCTGCGTTCATTCCATCGCGGACGAAGCTTTTTCTCCCAATGAAATGAACGTGCTGATCTTCCTGTCCAACAACCCGTCGATCAACACCGCCAAAGAGCTGACCGTCACTCTGGGCGTATCCAAAGGTCTGGTCTGCCGCAGCGTGGATACGCTGATGCGCCGGGGCTATCTGACCAGCGAGGAAGACGCGAAGGATCATCGGATCCTGCACCTCAGGCTGACGCAGAAAGCCGCTCCGGTAATCGGTCAGATGCGCGTCAATCAGACACGCTTTTCCGAAGCGGTGACCCGGAATATCAGCGAGGAAGAACTGGCGGTGTATACCCGGGTTCAGCATCAGATTTATGCGAACATCGAAGCGATGACCAATCGGAAAGGGGACGAATTATGCTTCAATCGAAAGAAACCAATTTAGGGAAGGACCGCATCGGAAGCTTGTTTTTTGCGCTGGCGGTTCCGGCGATCACATCCCAGGTCGTCAACGCACTCTACAACATGGTCGACCGGATGTATATCGGCCATATTCCAGGCTCAGGCGCTGCGGCGTTAACCGGCGTCGGCGTTGCCTTCCCGTTAATCATGATTATCTCCGCTTTTGCGGCCTTAGTCAGCATGGGCGGCGCGCCGCGGGCCTCGATCATGATGGGCAAAGGTGATAACGAACAGGCCAATAAGATTTTAGGCAACTGCTTTACGGCGTTAGTGATCACCGCCCTTGCCCTGACGGCAGTCACGATGATCTTCTGCGAGCCGTTGTTAATGATGTTCGGCGCCAGTGAGAACACGATCGTTTATGCCAAAGCGTATATGATGATTTACGCGGCCGGTACAATTTTCGTTCAGCTGACGCTGGGCATGAACGCTTTTATTTCCGCGCAGGGCTTTTCCCGCGTCAGCATGCTGACGGTCGTCATCGGTGCGATCACCAACATTGTGCTCGATCCGGTTCTGATCTTCGGCTTCCATATGGGCGTGCGCGGGGCGGCGCTGGCGACGGTGCTGTCGCAGGCTGTCTCGACCGTCTGGGTGCTGCAGTTTTTAAGCGGTAAAAAAAGTCAGCTCAAGCTGCATCCGAAATATTTCAGCATCGACGCCAAGATCCTGTTCCCGGCGCTGGCGCTGGGCGTTGCGCCGTTTATCATGCAGTCAACGGAAAGTCTGTTAGTGCTGTGCTTTAATTCCTCCTTATTGAAATACGGCGGCGATCTGGCGGTCGGCGCAATGACGATCCTGTCCAGCGTCATGCAGTTCTCGATGCTGCCGCTGCAGGGCTTAACCCAGGGCGCGCAGCCGATCATCAGCTTCAACTATGGCGCGGGAAATATTGACCGGGTGAAGAAAGCGTTCCATCTGCTGCTGGTGAGCTGTCTGGTTTATTCCTCCGTCATGTGGGTGCTGTGCATGCTGTTCCCGCAGATGTTTGCGGCGATCTTTACCGGCGATCCGGCGCTGACGCAAATTACGGTCTGGGCGCTGCGGATTTATATCGCGGCTGTGTTCTTAATGGGCGCGCAGCTGGCTTGCCAGCAAACCTTCATCGCGCTGGGCAACGCCAAGATTTCAACCTTTCTGGCGTTATTGCGAAAGATTATCCTGTTGATTCCGCTGATCTATATTCTGCCGAATTTCTTTGAGAATAAGGTGTTTGCAGTATTCGTCGCGGAACCGATTGCCGATACAATTTCCGTACTGGTCACAATCACGTTGTTCTTCCGCTTCTTCCGCGCGGTGGAGCACGAACAGATTCACGCTTAAGCCGAAGCAGAGAAAACAAGTCTGTGAAGAAAGCGACGCTCTTCGCGTCGTTTTTATTTTGATTTTAAACAAAGATTTAAGAAAATAGAAAGTCCGTTTCTGACGATTTCATAAATTTTCCAGTTTCCGCAACGATTCGATGTCGGAATTGAAGTAAGAATATGCTATGCTTAAAGTAAAGAATACCTTGAATGATCTGCGGCAGGGAGCTTGCAATACGCAGAATTTGAGGAGGAGAAAGGAACAGAACATGAGAAAAATGAAGAAAAGCAGGATTCTTTGGCTGGCAGTCTGGCTTTGCCTGGCTCTCAGCGGCTGTGCTAAAACAGAAAGCGCGTCTGAGATTATGGCAAAAGTCCAGGCGAAGCAAATGGAAAGCGAAGCGGTTCAATCCGTCGCCATGAACGGTCAGCTGAAGATGACCACGCAGGGAATGACGCTGGAATTTCCGATGGATCTCGTCATCCAGACGCAGCCGGCAGAGAAACAGGGCGAACCTGTCGTTTACTTTAGTTTTACAACCTCGTTTATGGGGCAATCCATGGATATGAAATACTGTGTTCAGGATCAGATGATGTACAGCGAAGTAAATGGCGAACGCAGCAGCCAGCCTTACGCTTACACGCCGGAAACGATCCAGGAACTTCAGCAGAACAGGAATATGGAGAAGATGGTTAACGCTTTCTCCGTGAAGAAAACCGGGACCGGTTATGAGCTGATCTATGAAGCGCAGAGCTTTGCCGAGCTGGCGGATTTGTTAGGGGCTTTAGGCGATGCCGAACCCGATCTGGACGCCCTGCAGGAATTGCAGCGGCAATTTGAAACGATTGATCAGACGGTGACTTTAAACCAATGGAAGATGAGCTTCCAGATCTCGAAGGATTATCAGATGACCGGCGGACTGATCGCCATCGACGCGACCAGCGAAGCCGAAGGGACGACGATGAATTTCGGTATTGAAATCAACGTGAGCGTCCGTACGGACCAGCCGATGACCACGATAGATCTGTCAGCTTGGGCAATGTAAAAAGCAAGGGAGCCAGGCCGGATAAGAAAAAGCTGCGCAGAGGCGTCTGAATTATGCTCCGGATGCTTCCCGCTGCCCCGGGGTTTAAAAGAAATGAAGGTTGAGGTATGAAGTGGAAAAAACTGGAGATCGCGCTGATTGCGCTGATGATTCTCTACACCGCCGGGTTCTGGACGTTTAAAACTTTAAGTCACCATCCGTATTCACTGACGCCGATCACGCTGTCCCGCGTTTGGCTGCGTGAGAAAGTTGGCCTTGATATCACGCTGATCAACGAAGTGTTCCGCGCTGAGCTGAACCGTGAAATTGCGCCGGCGGTTGCCGAGGTGGACTTTCGGGGGGAATGTTATACCATTGACTACGCCGCTCATTTTACCCAAACGCCTCAGCCGATTGGTCTTCTGTATGAAGGAAAGGGAAACAGCCCGGACGGCCGCGGAATCTCGCTGGAGCTTTATATCAGCGACCGCGATTTGAGTTCGGTTATGCCGCTGTCAAAAATGATTACCTGGCTGGGGCCAGAGCGGCAGCTGGGCTGGCTTGGGTCAACGGCGGCGATCCTGGACTATCAACAGGTGGGCCAGACTGTCCGCGGTCAGTTTCATGTCAAACACGACGACTGCTTTTATCTTGGCGAACTGAGATATCACGATCCCGCCATGAATGGGGATTGGGAACATGACCAGAAGATCTGGGAAACCGCGCTGGACCAGCTGCTGCCGTTTCTTGCCGAATAAACAAAAGGATTGCGTACCGTGATCAGGTCATCACAGTACGCAATCCTTTTTTAGCTTTTTGAATGGAAAACAAAGCAGGAGAAGACGTCTACAAGCCGCATTTCAGCTGTGCGTTGCAGTTGGTGCAGGTATTGCAGCCGCCGATTTCTTCGACGATGCCTTCCAGGCAGATCGGGCAGATATCGCCGACCTCCACGCCGATATTGCGGTCCTGCCGGTCCGCGCGCAGATCGGTTTTCTTTTCCGCTTCCTGCGTCTTTTTAACCGGAACACCGAAATCACGCTCAATATCCATCTGATCCCAGCTGTTTTCTTCCTCGTTGCTCAAGGTCAGTACCTGGGAATCACGTGAACCGTCAACGTACACCGTCCCGCCTTTTGCGCCGCCCGCGTACAGCCGTTCATAGATGTGCTGAACCTGCCGAACCGAGAAGCCCCGCGGGGCGTTGACTGTCTTGGAGATGGAGGAATCGATCCAGCGCTGGATTACACATTGGGTATCGGCGTGTTCTTCCGGCGTCAGCTCCATCGCGCTGACGAAGAACTCCGGCAGCGTATCACGGGTGTAGCCCGGATTGAGCGCCAGCCACTGATCGACGATCGCCGCGTTGACTTCGATGAACTTGCCCAGCCGTCCCGAACGGAAGTAAGAGAAGCTGAAATACGGTTCCAGACCGGTGGAGACGCCGACCATCGTGCCGGTCGAACCCGTTGGGGCAATCGTTAACAGATGTGAATTCCGGATTCCGTATTTCAGGATGGACTGCCGTATGTCCTCGTCCATCTGCTTCATGTATCCGGTGTTGATGAACGCTTCACCGCTGGTAAAGAACGGGAAGCTGCCCTTTTCCTTCGCCAGCTCGACCGACGTCTGATAAGCCGCGCGGGCGATGCAGTGGAAGACCTGATCGATCGTTTCCAGCGCTTCCGGCGAGCCATAGCGCTTGCGGTTCCAGATCAACATGTCGTGCAGGCCCATGACGCCCAAACCGACGCGCCGTTCGCCCAGCGCCTGATTTTCGTTGGCCTTGAGGAAATACGGGGTGCTGTTGATGACGTTGTCCTGCATCCGCACGGTCAGTGCGACCGTTTCAGCCAGTTCATCAAACAGGATCCGGCCGTCTTTCTTGTCGACGAAGTTGGCGAGATTGACGGCGGCCAGGTTGCAGACGGAATACGGCGCGAGCGGCTGTTCCCCGCATGGATTGGTCGCGACGACTTTCTGACCGTAGGCTTTGGCGTTGGTCATTTTGTTGGCGTTGTCAATGAAGAAGATCCCCGGTTCCGCGGAATAGGTCGCGCAGAAGCAGATCAGATCCCACAGGTCGCGGGCGCGGATCGTGCGGTAGGTCTTGATTGGATACCCCAGGGCCTCCCATTCGCGGACGTCGCCGATCTTGTGCCAATGGGTATCGTAGGCTTCTTTCTGCTGCGGGGTATAATTGGCGATGTCCGGGAACCGCAGATCAAAGGTCCCGTTCTTTTCCACCGCTTCCATAAATTCGTCGGTTAGTGTTACGGAAATGTTGGCGCCGCTTAAGAATTCCGGATTGACGACTTCCAGACGACCGCCTTCCAGCAGTGTCTGCTGAGCATAGTCCAGAACGTCAGCCGGCGTGTTTTTGCTTTCGATCAAGGTTTCCAGCATCTGCCGTTCCAGCCGGGAAAGCGGAATAAATTTCAGTTTGCGCTGAGCCAGTTCGCGTACCTGTTCGTCTTTACTGTTTTCACTCAGCCATTTCAGCACGCGCGGATTCTGCATTTTGGAAATGATGAACTCGATGATGTCCGGATGCCAGTCCGCCAACATGATCATCTGCGCGCCGCGCCGCGAACCGCCCTGCTCGACCAGATTGGTCAGGTTGGCGATGTCGTTCAGCCAGCTGACTGCACCGCTGCTGCGGCCGCCGACGCCTTTGGCCGGGGCATGCTTCGGACGCAGTGTCGAACCGTTGGTCCCGACCCCGCCGCCGCGGGACATGATTTCCATGACTTCCTTGCGATGTTCCGCAATGCCGCCGCGGGAATCCTCGACAAACGGCATAACGAAGCAGTTGAAATAGGTAACCTGCGTACCGCTGCCCGCGCCGAACAAGACGCGTCCGGCCGGGATGACGTTGAGTTTCTTTAACTGTTCAGTAAACAAGCCGGCATATTTTTTCCGCTGTTTTTCATCGGTTTCCGGCTCCGCCAGCGCGGTGCCGACCCGGCGCGCGATTTGTTCATAGTAAATTTCCATCGGCTTGTCGATTTCCGCAAACGGCCGGCGGATCATCCCCGTGATCGACTCCTGCTCGTCTTCCAGCGTACCGCGGAATTCTTCTTCAATTTCAATCGTCACGCTCTCATTTTCCCAGTCGATCGCTTTGACGACACCGACGCCCCGGGCCGGATATTTCGGGTCCTCTTTGATGACGGTCAGCACGATGTCGCCGATGCCCAGCGTTCTGAGTTCGCGGTCCTTTTGGGCGTAGCGGTCAAGCATGACCAGCCGTGAAACACCGGAATGGATCGTGTGATCTTCCGGTTGGATTTCAGTTAAATAGGGAAAAAATTCCCGGATGTCCTGATTGAGTTTAGCGATTGTTTCCTTGCGATATCCCATAATATGAATGCTTCCTCCTATGCTTAAATTTCCGAACCCTTCGCACTCTGAATCTGCAGCGCGTAAAAATAATCGCTGATCCGGTTCAGATAGACGCCCAGCGACGGATCTGTCTTCCGGGTTTCCTGCAGCTTCCACCAATGCCGCTCGACGCGCCGGCTGATTGCCCGCAGCCGATTCAGCATCGCGCTTTCGGAATTGTCGATTGGATAATGAAACCGGAATTCACCAGCCGCTGAGACCCGCGAATAAATTTCCGTTTCCAGCTTCCGGGTATAACTTTCCAAATCCGCGCTGCCATACCCGGCCAACATCGCGCTGGCGGCGCTGATCTGGTTCACGATCTGTTCCATCGGTTTTCTATATCTGGCAAATCCGCTGGCTAGCAACAGACATTCAGCGCTCAGTTCGTCCAGATCGCCAAGGACTTCGATTAACGGATCTGCTTTGGAAATCCGCTCACCCTGAATCCCGGTCGTTCCCTGATCCCCGGTTTTGGTTGTAACGATCATGTTTTCACCTCGCTTCATGTCTGCCTTTTACGGGCCATTGCTTCCATTATAAAATGTTTTTGTCCAGAAGTCATAAAGAAATCGCGATTGGAACGATTTTCATAATTTATTCGAAAAAAAGTGAGGTAAACTTACCTGGTTTCATTTCAGTTTCATAATTTGAAAGCGATTCAGGCAGGGACAAAGCGAAGATCCGGGCATAAGTTTTCTCCCTGGATGATAAACTGAAATGAAGCATGTTGAAAACGCCAGGGGAAATCCTAAAAATTGGAACAGACGGCCGTGGTGTAGTGATCTCGGGCCGGGGCAATACTATCACTGAACTTGAACTGGGAAGTTCAACGGTTTGGAAGGAGGAATCGCGAGGATGAAAACCAATTTTGATCCTCAGGCTCAAAAGGCGATCCAGGCTGCCCGCACGGTGGCGCGGCAGATGAAAAACACCTTTATCGGGACGGAGCATTTATTAATCGGCATTCTGCAGACGGACAACTCCGCGCTGCAGAAATTGCTGAGCGAACGCGGAATTACCGCCGAACAGCTGAAAGAGGATATTCAGGTGCTGTTTGGTTTTAATGAGGAAGAAACAAGACAGACGGAATATACGCAGACCGTCCAGGAAATTCTGGAGAAATGTCTGGTGGAAGCGGCCCGTTCCACACCGCCGGTGATCACGCTGAAAATGTTGACGCGGACATTGTTGGAAACACCCAATAACGTCGCTTCGGAGCTGTTGAGACGGTATGATGTGGATATCGCCGGATTGATCGCGGAGCTGAACCGGCAGGATATCGAAAGTCTGAATGCCATCCGCGAGCTGCGCAACCTGAACCAGTGGATGACCCGCCGGCCTTCCAATATCGTTGAACGGCAGGCGCAGATGAATTCGATCATCCGGATCCTGTGCCGTAAGGAAAAAGCGAATCCGCTGCTTTTGGGGGATCCGGGCGTCGGCAAGACGGCGTTGGTGGAACAGCTGGCCAAAAGCATCGACGAGAATGAGGTGCCGGATTGTCTGCGCGGCAGCGTCATCTTTGAACTGAGCGTCAACGGTCTGGTGGCAGGTACAAAGTACCGCGGCGAGTTTGAAGAGAAGATTCAGAAAATCCTGGATGCCCTGCGGCAGTTTCCCCAGGTTATTCTTTTTATTGATGAAATTCATCAGATCATCGGCGCCGGCAAGGCGGAGGGTTCGATCGACGTGGCCGGCGTGCTGAAACCGGTTTTGGCGCGCGGAGAAATCCGCTGCATCGGCGCGACGACCTATGATGAATATCTGAAGTTCATTGAAAAGGATCGGGCGCTGCAGCGGCGCTTTCAGCCGGTCATGATTGAAGAGCCGGATCTGGATTCCGCCCGGCGGATGATCGAAGCGAAGATTCCCGAATACGAGCAGCATCATCAGATTCGATTTCCGTTCAGGCTGGTTGGCCCGCTGATGGAAAGCACGCAATATTTCATGCCCTCGCGCAAGCTGCCGGACAAGGCGCTGGATGTCATTGATCTGGCCTGCGCCAGCGCGCGGATGGATTGCCGTGAAGAAGTGGAGCAGCGGGATATTGATCAGATTTTAGAACAACTCACCGATGTGCCGTTACAGGACCGCTGCCGCAAGGATCGGGTGATGCAGCGGCTGCGCATGGAACTGATCGGTCAGGAAGACATTCTGACGCAGATTGATCAGCAGCTGCAGTGGATGGAGCTGGGCGTCGTACAGGAACGTCCGTTAGGCGTATGGCTGCTTTGCGGAAAGCAGTTTTCCTTGAAGCAGCGGCTGGCGAAGGTGCTGGCGCAGCTGTACTTTGGTCAAAACGAGCGGCGGATTGAAGTGGATATGATGGATTACCAGGACAGTCAGGCTGGTTATCGCTTCGTTCATGGCGTGGATCAACAATATTCGCTGTGGCTGGAAAAACTGCGGCGTTCGCCCTATTCGCTGTTGTTGATCCGCAATCTGGACGCTGCCCGTCCGGAATGTGCGGCGATCCTGCGCAAAGGCATCGAACAGGGAATGATTGAGGAAGAAGCGGGGCGGAAGGTGGATCTGCGGCATTGTCTGATACTTCTGGACAGCGAACAAAGCCACGCCGTGTCCGGATTGGGCTATCAGGCAGTGACGGTAAAAACCGAAGAGGAAGGCTGGACGGCGCTGGCCGATGCAGTTCTGGATTTCCGGACGCTGGACAGCACGGAAATGGAGACGCTGGCGCGGCGGCGCTATCAGGAGATGACGCGCAAACTGCCTCAGCTGGCAATGGAGCTGGGCGAGGATACGCCGTTTGATGTGGAAGGGGAAGACCCGGAAAAGATCGATCATCAGATTCGCTCTTATCTAACGCGGCATTTTAAAAAATCCGCGGGCTGAATCCTGTAAAAATCCGCCGGGATTTGTGAAATCCGGTTCAGTCCATTGCCGGACTTATCGGGGTGTGATAAAATAAACACTACCATAAGGGCGAAAAAGAGGGAACAGGATGGAATATTCAGCGTTAATCGTGGCTGCCGGACAGGGGCGCCGGATGAATCTTGGCTACAACAAGGTGTTCTACACCTTTGCGGACGGAAAGAATGTTTTGGAAAAGACGATGAGCATTTTCGAGGCGGACTCACGGTGCAAACAAATCGTGATTGTGACTCAGCGTGAGGATTACGTGCGCTGTATGCGCAACCGGACACAACGGGGGAACGTTGTGTTTGTGGAAGGCGGCACAACCCGTCAGGAGAGCGTATTCAACGGATTAATGGCGGTCAGTGAGGATTATGTGCTGATCCATGACGGCGCGCGGCCGTTTCTGGAACAGGAATGTCTGGACCGGCTCTGCCAGTGCTTAAGCGAGCATGACGCTTGTCTGTTGACGGTGCCGTGCAAGGATACGATCAAGGTCATTGAAGACGGAAAGATTAAGGAAACGCCGAACCGCAGCCAGCTGGTGCAGGCGCAGACGCCGCAGGCGTTTAAGACGTCGCTGATTCTGCGGGCGTACCGCAAGGCGCGTCAGGAAAAGGTACAGGCGACCGACGACGCGCAGGTCGTAGAACTGTTAACCGGCGAAGCGGTGTACGCGGTGCTGGGATCGTATAAAAATATCAAGATTACGACGCAGGAAGATCTGCGTTAAGTAGGAATTATCCCGGTCAGTGACATTGACCGGTTTTTTTTGGAGTGAAGTGTCTGAAAATGAAAATTATGAAAATAACCGCACGCCCTTGAAATAACTCAGGAACGGAATATACTAAGGGTGTAGGGACGCTTGAAAAAGCGGCACCCGTCGTAAGCTATCTCTTCATCGAAGAGAAGCTGTGGACAGATAAACGCCGGTGATCTTTGTGACGGATGACGGCGTTTTTTCTTTTGAATTCTATAATTCTGATTCTGCATTCAATGATCATGATCGTTGTTTGAATCATCAACATCCATTCAGAAAAAGAGAGAGAAAACAAGAGTTCCATGAAAAAATTCATAGAAAGCCCCTCCTTTCCAGAGCTGAACAATCCAGCTCGAAAAACAAATGAATCCAAAGAAAGATCCATCCCGGACGGGCAGCCGCTTCATCAAAGACCCTACATTATTAATATTGCGCAAAAGTAGAAATAGCCTTGCTGGAAACAGAAGAAAGTTAAGATTACCCGCGATCTTTTATGAAAACGAATGAAACTAAGCGAAAAACGAGCGGATATGCTTAATTACATAAACATGGCACGTTTGTGTTGATTGAACCTGAACAGGTTGCTTTCAGAACTTCTTTTAAATACAGAGAAGAAACAAAGGGAAAAGATATACAAAAATTTATTTACTAGAGAAATGAAGATTGTGAAAACAACCACGGCCATGAACTAACTCAAGAAGGAATAGACTTTAGGTGCAGGGATGCTTGAAAAAGCGATCCCTGTCAGACACGATCTCGTATTCGAGAAGTGGCGGACAGATCAGCGCCGGTTTTCTTTGTGATGATTGCGGCACTTTTTTTGGACAATTCAATCAAGAAATAAAAGCTGAAAATAGAAAACGAACGCTGAGAAACTCAACGTTCGTTTGCGGTAAGTGAATAAATGATTTATGAAATCCTGTCCTGTTATTTTAATATTCTTTTCAGCATCTCGGGGTTAAGCAAATTCACCGTTTCAAATTTTCCCTTGTAGAAACAGGCCCAGTTGTTGAAAACACAGGGCAGGGCTTTGGCTTTTTCCAAGGTATCAACATGCCTGAGCGTCAACGGAATAGCCTGAGTCTCACACTCTTTCTTAACCTTTTCAATAGATTGCGCGATAAACGGACACTGATCGTCATAAAAGAGTGTTAATTCCTGATTCTCAATTCGCATTTGTTTAGCGTTTTCCATGAATCGCGGTTTTGTTCCATCCAGCGACAAAGCCAGAAGCTCATAGCCGTTTTCAGTTTGATCGACGACTTCAAAGCCCTGTTTCTTGGCGAACGCCTGATCGGACAGCCAGGATTTTTGTTTGTGCGACCCCAGCATGCAGACGCCGGCTTTCCCCTGACGTTTTGCGTCAGCCAGACAGGAATCCATCAAAGCCTGACCAATCCCTTTTCCCTTGAAGCTGCCGGTAACCCAGAGACAGTAGAGATAGAGATAATGATCGCCGTTGATCGGAACCCAGGCAGTTTCTAACGGCGCGTATTCAATGAAGGCTGTTTCTTTTTCTTTTGCGTCCAGTTTGCGGAAAATATGGCCCTCCGGAAGCCGCTCAGCCAGCCACCGGCGTTTGGCTTCCACTCCCGGATGTGCTTTTTTCGTGCGGATAATGCAGCTGAGATGCTCGGATGCAAGATTATCCGGCGTTAAGGTTACAAATTTGAATTCCATTACGGATCCTCATTTCTTTTAAGGAAATTATATAAGATTTTATAACAGAAACATAGAGCGCCGCGGATTTTGTAAGAAAGTGATGCAATAATGATGGACGCATGAAATCAGAGAGAACATTGAAAAAAATACAATAGAGTCAAATTGATAAGACCGGACACCGATTTCGGCTTATAATGAAAACAAAGGAGGTTCGTTTATGCAAATACAAACAATAATAGATCATATTCAAAGTCATACGCCCTGGGTGGATTACCGCAAAACCCGGGATTTTATCCTGATTGAGGGAGGGAGTTCCGAGGTCAGTCAAGTGGCTGTCTGCTGGGTTGCAACGATGAAAGTGATCGAGGAATGCATCCGGCAGGATATTCATTTTATCATTTCACACGAAAATTGCCTCTATGTGGAAACAACCGCGCCGTATAAGACGATGAAAGACCTGCGTGATCAAAAGATCAAGCTTTGCCAAAAACATCAGATTACCATATACCGCTGTCATGACGGCTGGGATCAGTTTCCATTCTACGGTGTGGCGGATTCGCTGGCGCGCAGTACCGGGATTCCCTTTGACGAACGCCCGGTTTCCTCTTTTTATCATTACGCGGCGATTGAGAAGGAAACTGTTTCAGAGCTGGCGGAAAAACTGGCGAAAGCCTTGAAGCCGCATGGCTGCGGTTATGTGGAAATTCTGGGGAATCCGGATCAGCGGGTAACGAAATTAGGCATGGGCGTCGGCGCAGCGATGAATTCGCAGGTGATGATGCTGGAGAATGTGGATTGCATGATCCTGGCTGACGATGGCTTCACGAACTGGATCGATCTGCAATGGTGTCTGGATGCCAAAATTCCCTGCATTCTCTGCCATCATTCTACCAATGAGATGGAAGGCATGGTCGGCATGGTCCACTATTTAAGTAAAGTATTTCCTGATTGCCGATTCGTTAAACTGGACGAGGGATTTCAGTTTACCCTGATCGAGGCTCCGGCAGAAGATTGAGTGAAAAGGAATCCGTTATAAGCTTATTGTTCCAAAGGTTGGTAAAATACGAGTCTGACGAAATAGAACAGAGAAGAAAGCCGGGAGTATCCGAGATCCCCGGCTTTTATAACGATTCAATGAGGACAGCCTCAGCGCTGCGGCATCGTGAAGGAAGCCAGCGCGCGGTTCAGGAATTCGTTGAACGGCCGCATGGTTTCAGCCAGTCTTACGATCTGACCGACGACTTCTGAAGCGGACTGATTGCCCTCGATGTAGCATTCGAGATACCATGACTTCATCTTCAGATAATCCGCCAGCGGATGATCGGCAGGAAATGGCTTCGGCACTCGTTTCAGGCTTTCTCCTTTAACCGGCAGACAGACGGCGAAGTCCGGCGTCTGGATCAGTGCGCTGAAAACGTCAGCTTGTTCCAGAATTGCCTGACGGACCAGCATGGTCGCTTCCGCAAACTGCGAAGCAAACAAGCCGCCGCCCACAAGCAAGGCAGCGGGTGTCAGAGCGAGGAACAGATCGCAGGGAATCGGCTGGGATCCCCAGGGAGAACAATGAATCCGGAAGACCGGGTTGTAGGGCGACTTATCGTTGGAAAACCGGGTGTCCCGGTTCAGCCGGCTGATCCGGCGGGAAATGTCGATGTCCAGATGCCGCGGGTCGTTTACCGCAAGCTGTTCGTTGACTGCGCGGGCCAGATTTTCAAATTGTTTTCGCGCCAGCTTGTATTCTGTCTGATGCGCATGCATCCAGTCCAGACTGTTGCTGCGGGCCAGATCGCCAAGAAACTGCTGCGTCAGGGCCAGATCAAAATTTAATTCTGACATACTTTCTCCATCCAGACGGAAGCGACCACTTCCTGTAATTTCTGCCGCTTTTCTTCCGGCAGCGCGTAGGCGGACAGGGTATCGAATACCGTCATGTGTTCCTCAATTTTTTCCATCGCTTCTAAATGCTGCTGTAAAACCTGCGGTTCAGCTGTCGGCAGCTTGGAATATTCCAGATTGTCCGGATCCAGCCGGCGCGTGCCGATCGCAAAGTCGATCCGGCAGGTGCAGCGGCAGCCGCCGGAAGCCAGGTAACAATACTGCGACATGAAGTCCGCCATTTTTCGACGGGCGCGGGATAACCGCTGGCGGTAAGCTTCCGGCGTTAAGTTCAGGATTTCCGCCGCCTGCCGGCTGTCGGCTTTAAACATTGTGCCCAGAATGAAGATGCAGCGGTCCTGCGGCTTCAGACATTGAAGCATGACGTTGGTACACGAATATTTCAGTTCCCGGGCCAGAATCTGCTTATCTTCCCGCTGCGATTCTTTCTGGTATGCCTGAATATCCTGAGCATAGGCCTCATAGCTCAGCGGATGCGTGGCGAACATCGAGCGCTTTTCGTCGATCAGCCGGTTGACCGCAAGCCGGTAGACCCAGGTGCTTAAGGCACTTTCCCTGCGGAAGCCCGGCAGTTTTTCCAAAACCAGAAGCAGGATTTCCTGCGTCGCGTCTTCGGCGTCAGCCACGCTACCAAGCATCCGCAGCGCCAGGTTAAAGATCGGCGTCTGCAGCTGCCGGACTAATTCTGCCGCGGCCTGTGGTTTATGCGCCAGCACCTCCTCAATCAAAGCGGGGGATAGCGGTTGAGTTTGATTGTCCATCTGAATTTCTCCTTTCAATAATTAGACGGAAGGGAATTCTTTGTGTGACATTTTTTTGCGTTATTTTTGTAAAAATTTTTAAATTCAGGATACCGCATGAGACGAGGATAGGCGGAAAATCCGTTTTGGGGATAGCGCTGGCTCGCATAGCGGCGAACAAGGGACAGCGCGTCACAGGATAAGAGTGGTAGTCAGCGGTCTTCCTTCTTATCCTTTGACAATGTATTGGTTCTTTTTTCGCAGCCGTCATTCCTTTTTTGCCAGCACACACAGCGTTGTTTTGTCTTTTTCCAGCGGCCCGCCTGCCACATCGCCATAAAACGTAACGGACTGAAAGCCCGCCGCGGTCAAATCCCGCTCTAATTCTGCAGCGGTAAATCCATGTTCCCAGACGTGATAGATTGTGTACGCGTCAGGCTTGATCGTGACATATTGGTTACAATACGAAGCGTCCTGATCATACCGATAAAACGCGTGCAGGACCAACGCCGGCTCCTCGCTCCAGTAGCCTTGTTCTTCAACGAACCAACGCTTCGTTTCAGGCTTGCCCTCATAGTTCAGCGGTGTAAACACGTCGAACAGAAAAACACCGCCGGGAAGCAGGGAAGCGTAGATCTGCTTTAATAAGGCTGTTCGGGCGGAAGGCATCAGCACGCCGAAATCACAATAAATCAGCGTGATCACATGGAATGGCCCGCCGAATTCGATCTGGGTGTAATCCCCCTGACGATATTGGATCGAGAGGCCTTTTTCTGCCGCGGACTGCTTCGCGTAATCCAGCGAGCGGACGGAGAAATCAATTCCGGAAACTTGATATCCCTGCCGGGCAAAGAGCTCCGCATAGATTCCCGGCCCGCAGCCTAAATCCAGAAGCTGGGGATACTGATCCGGCGGCAGCTGGGATGCGATCCAGGCTGCGGATTGCCTGACGAAGTCTCCCCGGCGTGTCGCGCCATCGGTCGTTTCATCCAGATGAGCTTCGAGCATTTTCTGCGACAGATAGGGATCAGTCCAGATATTCGCCTGACTCTGTTGATATAAGGCCGGCCGGGTTTGGATCTGAGCAATGAAGTTTTTCATGAATTTTGTCCTTTCTTTTCGGATTTTTAACCGGGGGAATGAGCTTGAAGGGGCAGCGAGGAATGCTTTTTCCTTGAAAACGCCTGGGAAACGCTTGTTGATCAACGAAAAATCGTTGTGGGAAATCCCATCGCACCCCAAAAGAGCTGCTTGTAACAGACTTTCCTGACAGGAGCCGGCGATGATATTTTCTTTTTCCACGTTTTGCTGGACGCAGATTTCAGGGCCGGACGCCGGACAGAATCCATCCTTTTTTGTGAGCTTGCGCCTTTATTGTAACGGGAAATAAGCCTGATGGCAATCGCGATCATTCCGGGACTGTTCGTTTCTTGCGGCATGGATTTTGACAGTGAAGCCTTCCTGTTTTTAGGAGCGGAGGCGCTGCAGGAAAAGGGGTTCCGCGCTTTTTTCTGGTAAAATAGACGAAGATGAGCTATACTATGTACCGTAAGTCCCATTTCTTGATGCATAATTGTGTTATGACATCCTGACAGTGCGCCGAAGCACTGTTTTTGAATTAGGAATAGAAAGAGTGAACCATGAAATTTAACGAATTACCAATCCATCCGTCAATCCTGAAAAATTGCCAGCGGATGGGCTATACGACCCCGACCAAGATTCAGCAGAAAGCGATCCCGCCGGTCTTGGAGGGGCGCGATCTGCTGGGGCTGGCGCAGACTGGCACAGGCAAAACTGCAGCGTTTGCACTGCCGATTCTCGACCAGCTGATGAAACAGCCGCAGAAAGGCAAGCGGGCGATCAAGGCGCTGGTGCTGACCCCGACCCGCGAGCTGGCGATCCAGATTGTGGATAACTTCCAGCTGTACGGTCAGGGCCTGCCGTTGAAGACCGTCGTGATTTTCGGCGGCGTTAAGCAGGGCGCGCAGGTCGATCAGCTGAAAAAGGGCGCGGATATTCTGATCGCGACGCCGGGTCGTCTGCTCGATCTGGAGGGCCAGCGTCTGTTGGATCTGAGCCAGGTGGAAATCTTTGTGCTCGACGAAGCCGACCGGATGCTGGACATGGGTTTTATCCACGATGTAAAACGCGTCAGCGCGCTGCTGGTGAACAAAAAGCAGACGTTGCTGTTCTCGGCGACGATGCCGAAGGAGATCGCCGGGCTGGCTGCTTCGCTGCTGAAGAATCCGGTCCGCGTGGAAGCGACGCCGGTATCCACGCCGATTGAAAAGATCGAACAGCGTGTGTACTATGTGGAAAAAAGCGAAAAGAACGACCTGCTGCTGCGGGTCTTAAAGAAGGAGGAAGTCACCTCGGCGCTGGTCTTTACCCGGACCAAGCATGAAGCTGACCGCGTTGTCCGCTTTTTAACCAAGGGGCATGTTCAGGCGATGGCGATCCATGGCAACAAATCGCAGAACGCCCGGCAGAAAGCGCTGGCCGCATTTAAGAATCATGAGATCCAGGTGCTGGTGGCGACCGACATCGCGGCGCGCGGCATTGACATTGAGAAGCTTTCCCATGTCATCAATTACAACATTCCCAATATCAGCGAGACCTATGTTCACCGGATCGGCCGGACAGCCCGGGCGGGGCAGGAAGGGATTGCGATCTCCTTCTGCCAGAATGACGAACGCGCTTATTTGAAGGATATTGAAAAACTGATCCGATATACGATTCCGGTCGTCAAGGATCCTGAGGCTAAAACTACGGTCCAGCCGCAGGCGGCGGAGTCCAAAACGGTGGGTTCCCCGAACCAGACGCCAGCCAGTCCGGCGAATAAACCAGCCGGTCATCGGCCAGCTCGCCGGCGCCGTCCAGCTCACGCGCAGAAGTCGCGCGAGGCGGCGAAGTAAGGAAGAAGAATATGAGATCGAAAGCATTTCCGTTTTCGATCTTTTTTCTTGTTTCTTTTGTTCTTTCTTTTGTTCAGGGAAAATTAAGTCACAGCGAGGATTCGCGCTAGCCCGGGGACTTTCACCGCGAATTTCTCCCTTTGTGAGTTGGCATTTGAGCTTTTCCCCTTTACAATAAAAAAGAGGAAAATCAATGTTAAAAACAAGGAGGACATGAGGATGATTCAGGCGGAACCGATCACAAAAACGACATGGCGGATAAGGGGCTGCGGCTGCGACTGTTATCTGTTGGACGGAAAGGTCCCGGCGCTGATCGACTGCGGCTGCGGGGAAGTCCAGATCCGTCAGTTCTGTGAAGCTTTAATTCAGAAACCAGTCAGGACGGTGATCTGCACCCATGCCCATATTGATCATACCGGTCAATGCGGCTTATTTGATCAAGTGTATATGACGGAAAGAACGGCGGCGTCCAGCCGCAACGCAATGGACGAAGATCCCGCGAAGCTGAATTTGGATTATACGCCGGTATTTGTGCAGGACCATCAGATTCTTAAACTCGGACAACGGTGCTTGGAAATTCTGCTTTGCGATTGTCACGCTCCGGGCAATATCATGATTTTTGATCACACGGAAAGAATTCTCTATGCCGGCGATGAACTGGACGTGGATCAGGTGCTGCTTCTGCCGGGCTTTGCGGAAAAAGCGGGGCAGTTTCACAGCGAGCCGGCGGCGACGGTGAGCGATTACCGGAAATTGTTGATCCAGCTTGATCTGCGGCGTGAAGAATTTGACTGGATCTGCACCGGTCATAACGGTTCACCGTTGAAACCGGAAGTCCTGACAATCATGATCGAACTCTGCGATCGGATTCTGGCCGGAGAAGAAGGTTGTCTCGACTGCAGCTCCGCGACCTACAGCGCCCGGGATCGGCATTTCCCCTATCACCAAGCTCATTACCGGCGGGCGTCATGGAAAGGCTTTTCGTTAGTGTACTGCGCTGACGACCTGACCGACAGAACACAGAATTCTAAAGTCATTCCAGCTACGCCGCTGCATGCAATGTGCGAACACAACGTCGCGGCGGCGCAGGGCAAATAACCACGATTAATCGGGAATCTGCGGATAGATGATGAAAGAGTCGGACTTTGATGTCCGGCTTTTTTCTATTTGTGAATGAGAACTTTGGAGAAATTTGTTAGTCATAAGAACTGTTTCAGTCACCGTGGTTGGAGAAGGCAAGGGAATATATAGAATAGAAGGAATAAGTGAGTTATATGGAACTACATTGATTAAAAAATGTATCTTTTTCGATGAAGTTCAATGGATCCCCGCTGGGGAAGAGACGGTCAACGCCTTCCAGATCGATTTCAACTGTGATATCTATCTTATTATCAGATGCCTGTTTCTTTGATCATTATGAGAAGATAATTGTATCCCTGTATCCGGGACTGAACGCTTCTTATAAGAAAATAAAATCGGTGAACGTTGTGGATTGGCTGATTGCGGATGAAGCCTGAGATACCTTAAATAATAGGAAAATAAGAAAACCGTTAAATTAAAAAACAGAGCTTTTCAACCTGTCCGGGAGTTTCTGAACTCCTCATGATAGGACGTGCTGATAGCTCTGTTTTTTTAAAGGACTTTGATTATTGGAGATCTTGCCGGTCTTTTTTGTCAGTTTTCTCAAGCTCCGCTTTGGCGTCAAGGATTCCCTGTTTCACCGCACATCGGATGATTTCATAAACGAGGGTGAGTGCGATCAAGAGGATGAGAAGCTGAAAGAGAATTCCCCAGACCATCGGCTCAGGCTTCCTGCGGCTGATCGATCAGCGGCTGGTCGTCCAGCGAGACTGTTCCGCTTCTGCCTTCTGTTTCAAACAGGACAATCGTATTTTTACCTTTTTTCAATAACGGCGCCGGGATATACAGATAATGCGTCGGCCCCAGTTCCCAGAACCGCCCAAGATTTTCTCCGTTCAAAAACGCCGCGCCTTTGCCCCAGCCGTTCAGATTCAGGAACGTATCTGCCGGTTCTTCAATGTCTACGGTAAATTGATAGAATGCCGGAACACCTTCTTGATAATCGCCGGTGAAATCAACCTGATCTACATTGTTCAGCTCCAGACAATACTGCTGCCAGCCGGTGTGGAAGTGCAGGTCCAGCATGAAGCCGCCTTTGATGCCCTTGCGCAGATGCGGAGAAACCAGACTTGCGCCGTAGTTGATGCGGCCGAGGTTTTCCACAAGAATGTCGATCACGTTGTCGGTCGGATGATCGAGCGTAAGCGGGATGTTGCTTCCCATCGTTTCCTTGTATTGCGTGGCGATCAATTTCTGGTTGACAAATACCTGAGCGCGGTCGTCGCAATCCGCCAGCTTGGCTTTGGCCAGCTCGCGCGCTTTGCCGACATGCGCGCGGTACAGGATGTAGCCGTAGCCCTGCCCCAGCTTTTCCATCGGCTGAGGAATGTCGGTTTCGATCGGCTTTGCCAGAGAGGAAAGTGTATTAAATAAGGAAACCTTGTTCTCACAGCGCAGTTCGCCATAGCTTTTAAAGGTGATCGGCGTGGACAGCGGCACCGGGGTGATCGGATGATATTTGGCGATCACCTCGCGGAAAGCGGCGTATTTCTCTGCTTCCGTACCCCACTCCGTCAGCGGAGCGGCATAGTCGTAAGAGGTGATCTGCGGATCCATGCCGTTGTGGTAGCTGCAGCCGTTATAAAATTCCGGATTGGTGCCGCCATGGAACATGTAGATGTTGACGCTGCCCTGACGCAGCATCGCATCCAGCTCGTCCGCCGCATCCTTCGCGTCGCGGGTTTTCAGCGGCGATCCCCAGTTGTTGAACCAGCCGATCCAGAATTCCATGCACATAAGCGGGCCGTGGATGTCGTTGTCATCCATGAACTGACGCAGCGCGCCGATCTGTTCGTCGGTGCGCGAGCCGAAGTTGGCAGTCGGCAGCACGCCTTCATTGAGTAAGGTTCCGGCGTCGAGCACTTCGCGCCAGCCGCCGTCGGATGTAAACATCGGCACATCGCAGCCATGCTTTTCCATCAGACGCTTGATCGCCTTCAGATATTGCTTGTCGTTGCCGAAGGAGCCATATTCATTTTCAATCTGGCACATCAGCACCGGTCCGCCGTGAGTGAAAAACAACGGCCGGATGACTTTGAATAATTCGGCGTAATAGGCGTCGACCGCATCGAGATAAGGTTGATAAGTCGAACGCACGCGCATTGAATCGTCCGCTAACAGCCATGCCGGCAGACCGCCGAATTCCCATTCCGCGCAGATGTACGGCGTCGGCCGTAAAATGACCCACAAACCTAAAGCCTGAGCTAAGCGGACAAAGCGCGCGACGTCCTTGCGTCCGCTGAAATCAAACTGGCCCTTTTTCGGTTCATGGTAGTTCCATGGAATATAGGTTTCCACGCAGTTGCAGCCCATATTTTTTAATTTTTCCAGACGATCCTGCCAATATTCAGGAACGATCCGGAAGTAATGCAGCGCGCCGGAGATCAGTTTGACAGGCTGGCCGTTAAGCATAAAATCATCTTGAATCGCAAAGGTAGTCATGATTGTTTCCTCATCTTTCTCTACCTTTTATTGTAGAAAAGAAATCGTAAAAAAGAAAGGAATTCTTGTTTTTTGCGGGGCTTTTTCCAATTTTCCGCAATATTATAAGTGGGAGGTGAAATTATGCGCTGTCCGCGATGTGGAAATGAGGATCCGTCCTGGTTCTATCTTGGCAGCAAGGGCTGGTACTGCCGCCGCTGCGTCGGCTTTTCCCGGAGGCTGGCGTGCGAGGCCAAGGAACCGGTCGTGCCCGAGCTTAGTGAACCGCTGGATCCGCAGCTGCGGCTGGATTATCCCCTGACTCCGAATCAGAAAAAGATCTCCGATCAGCTGTGCGAATTGTCCGAAACCCATGACGTTCTGGTCGATGCGGTGTGCGGCGCGGGAAAAACGGAAATTGTAATGGATTGTCTGCGGAGGCGGCTGCAGCGGGGACAGCGGGCGGCGGTTGCGGTCGCCCGGCGGCAGGTCGTGCTGGAATTGGCGCGGCGGCTGGCGGACGCGTTTCCAAACCTGTCGGTGATCCCGGTCTGTCAGGGTTATACCAAGAAGACCGAAGCGGATCTGATCGTCTGTACGACCCACCAGCTCTACCGCTATCCCCACCGGTTCGATCTGTTGATTCTGGATGAACCGGACGCTTTTCCCTACAAGGGCGACCCGGTTCTGCATGGAATCGCGCGCACCAGCTGCCGCGGCCAGATCGTCTACACGACGGCGACGCCGGATGCGGAGCTGCAGGAACGGGTGAGGACGGGGACGTTGAGGCAGCTCAAGCTCAACCGCCGTCCGCACGGTCATGATCTGACGGTGCCCCGGGTTCTGATCGGCCCTCAGTTCCTGTTGATCCTGCGGCTTTATCGCTGGCTGAAAGGCAAACAAAAGGCAAACAAGCAGGCGCTGATCTTTGTGCCGACGATTCGCGGCTGTCATCACTTAAAAGTTCTGTTTTCATTGGAATTTTCCTGCGGTGAGCTGACCAGTCAGTCACCGAATCAGGATGAAACGCTGCGGAAGCTGCGGGCAAACAAACTGCAGTTCTGCTTTGCGACGACGGTGCTGGAACGGGGCGTGACGATCGCGGGCGTCGACGTGTGCGTGATGGATGCCGATCATGGCGTGTTCGACGAAGCTTCGCTGACCCAGATGATCGGCCGGGTCGGGCGCAGCTTTGCCTGTCCGGATGGCGACGGATTGTTTCTGTGCCGCAGGCGCAGCGAACAGGTCGAACGCTGCGTGAAACGTCTGGAGGAAGCCAATGCTGACGGCTGAGCGCTGCCTGTGGTGCGGCGGTCCGTTGTTAAACGGATGCACGATCCCCGAAATGATGTTCGCCGACGATTCGCTGTGCGGCCTCTGCCGCAGTCAGCTGACGCTCATTTCCCATCAAGTGAAGCTCGGCGAGCTGAGCGTGCGGGGGCTGGTTCTGTATGACGAGGCGTTCATGAAAATGCTTGTGCAGTACAAGGAATGCATGGACGAAGCGCTGCAGGATGTTTTCCTTCTGCCTCGGCGCGATAGGCTGCGCCGGCGGTATCGTCATTTCACGCTGGTGCCGATGCCCTCATCCCGCGCTAAACGGGAAAAACGCGGCTTCGATACGATTCCCCAGCTGTTTTCCGGACTGCGGCTGCCGATCGTGGAGCTGTTGGAAAAGACGGAGGATTACGTGCAGCAGGGCAGCGCCTCCCAGCGGCAGCAGGCTGCCTCCCACATTCGCTTGATCCCCGGCGTCCCAATTCCGGATGGAAAGCTGTTGTTGATCGACGATGTGCTCACGACCGGCAGTACGCTCAACGCCGCCCACGCATTGCTTCCTGCCGCCGACCAAGCGCTGGTGCTGGCCGTCAATCAACGCTTCCTTTCGCCCGCTTTCGCTCCATTCCGTAAGCTTCGTTGTCGAAAAAGCGCGGAATAAGACGAAGGAAAAGATTTGAGTTTGCGGCCGATCCTCTCTATACTCAAAGTAGACGGGAGCGGCGGAATTCCAGCGGCGGAAACCAGCGAAAATCAGGATCAGTCGAAGCGGAATTCCCCGGGTTCAGCGAACGAAGGGGTGAAGCAGAAAAAGCATCAAAACGACGGGCAGCGATCCCGGTTCCCGTCGAAGCGACATGGCGGAGAAGACCGCCGCGGATAAATAAAGAAGAAAGGGTTAGGTTTAAGGCAGATGCAAGGTAAAGTAAAGATGTTCAATAAGGAAAAAGGTTACGGCTTCATCAAGCTCAGCGACGGCCGCGATGTTTTTTTCCACTATTCCCAACTGTTGATGGACGGCTTCAAGACGATCGAGGAAAACGCCGAGGTGGAATTCGATCTGGTCGAAGGCGACCGGGGCTATCAGGCCCACAACGTCAAAAAACTGTAAAACAGCGATCAAAGGCCGGGTTTGACGGCCTTTTTCTTTGTGTTTTTCGCTCAATTACGATACAATAGGAGCGATGGAGGGACCACAATGGCAACTTTTTTGGACAAACTATTTAATTACGATAAAAAACGATTGAAAGAAATCGAGAAACGCGCTCACGAAGTCGATGCGCTGGCTTCCCAGATGGCATGCTTGAGCGACGAGGAACTGAAAGCCAAGACCCCGGAATTTCAGGCTCGCTTGAAGAACGGCGAAACGCTGGACGACTTATTGCCGGAAGCGTTCGCGGTTGTGCGCGAAGCGGCGAAGCGGGTGATCGGCGAATATCCGTATCTCGTTCAGCTGATGGGCGGAATCGTTCTGCACGGCGGCGATATCGCGGAGATGAAAACCGGCGAAGGAAAAACGTTAACCTCCGTATTGCCGGTCTATCTGAACGCGCTGGACGGCCGCGGCGTGCACGTCGTCACCGTCAACGAATACCTGGCCGGCCGTGACGCCGACTGGATGGGGCAGATTCACCGCTTCCTGGGCCTGACGGTCGGCCTGAACCTGCGTCAGCTCACCCCGGCGCAGAAGCGCGCGGCGTATAACTGCGATATCACCTACACGACCAACGCGGAAGTCGGATTCGACTATCTGCGCGATAACATGGTCACCCGCGTAGAGGACCGCGTCCTGCGTCCGCTGAATTTCGCGCTGGTCGATGAAGTCGACTCGATTCTGGTCGATGAATCACGGACGCCGTTGATCATCTCCGGCGGTCAGAAGCAGACGGCCAACCTGTATCTGCAGGCGGACCGCTTCGTCAAATCGCTGAAGGCGGACGAAGACTATGAGATCGACATCAAAAGCAAGACGGTTCAGCTGACTGATTCCGGCGTGACCAAGGCGGAGAAAGCCTTCCGCGTCAAGAACCTGTACGAGCTGGATCACACCCAGCTGGTGCATCATATTTCGCAGGCGTTAAAAGCCAACTACATCATGATGAAGGATGTCGAGTACGTCGTGGACAACGACGAGATTGTCATCGTCGACCAGTTCACTGGCCGTCTGATGAAGGGCCGCGCGTATTCCGACGGTCTGCATCAGGCGATTGAAGCTAAGGAAGGCGTGTCGATCAAACAGGAAACGACGACGCTGGCGACGATCACCTATCAGAACTTCTTCCGCCTTTACAACAAGCTGGCCGGCATGACCGGTACGGCCAAGACTGAGGAAGAAGAATTCTTAAGCATCTACAACATGCGCGTCATGGAAATCCCGACCAATCGTCCGGTTGCCCGAATCGATTATCCGGACGCGATCTTCGGCACGAAGAAAGCCAAGTTTGAGGCGCTGGTCAACGAGGTCAGGGAATGCCATGAAAAGGGCCAGCCGGTATTGGTCGGCACGATCGCCGTTGAAACCAGCGAATTCATCTCGAAGATGCTGAAAGATAAAAAGATCCCGCATGAAGTCTTAAACGCGAAGAATCATGCGCGTGAAGCGGAGATCATCAAAAAGGCAGGGCAGAAGGGTTCGGTGACGATCGCGACCAACATGGCCGGCCGTGGTACCGATATCAAGCTGGGCGAGGGCGTCCGCGAACTGGGCGGTCTGGCCGTCATCGGTTCAGAACGGCATGAATCCCGCCGTATTGATAATCAGCTGCGCGGCCGTTCCGGCCGTCAGGGCGATCCGGGCTATTCCCGGTTCTATGTCTCCGTACAGGACGACCTGATGGTGCGGTTCGGTTCGGAAAAAATGGAAAGCCTGTTTTCGCAGCTGGGCGACGTTCCGATTGAATCCAAGGTTGTAACGAAATCCATCGGCAGCGCGCAGAAGCGGGTCGAAGGCGTGAACTTCGACGTTCGTAAAACACTGCTGGAATACGACGACGTCCTGCGTCAGCAGCGCGAGATTATCTATGAACAGCGCAACTTCATCCTGGATCACGAAGACGTTCACAGCATCGTCAAGGATATGTTCGACCGCGTGGTCAGCAATCTGGTTTCGGCGCATACCGAGCATGACGGCAAGGAAGAAAAGGTCAACACAGCGGAGCTGCTGGAATCGTTAGGCAAGATGGGCTTCCATGAAAGTCTGACGGAAACCGATCTGGAAGGCAAGAGCATTCCGGAGATCAGCGAGCTGTGCTGCAAGGCGGCCTGGGATGTGTATGAAAGCAAGATTGAGCCGATCAAGGTGCATGTGCTGCCGATTGAAAAGACGATGGTGCTGAAGGTCATCGACCGCAACTGGGTCGATCACATCGACACTATGAGCAAGCTGCGCGACGGGATTCATCTGCGTTCGTACGCGCAGTCCAATCCGCTGCAGGCGTATGTCTCCGAAGGCTATCAGCTGTTTGAGGACATGATGGCACGGATTGCGCAGGAGGTTGTCACCTTCTGCCTGAATGTCAGAATTGTAATAGAGGAGCGAAAGAAATAACTATGGAATTGTATGAGATCCGTCAAGGCCTAACCGCTTCGGTAACGAAGTTAAAGCAGTTAGGCGACTCTCTTTGACCTGGCTGCGAAGCAAAAACAAATTGAAGAACTGGAAGCGAAGATGAACGAGGAGCATTTCTGGGATGATCCGAAAGCAGCCCAGAATGTGATCCGCCAGTGCAACGGAATGAAAGAGCTGGAAGCGAAGTACCATCAGATGGAACAGGCGCTGGCTTCGCTGCAGGAAACTGTCGACGAGCTGAACCAGAATTTCGACGAGGAATTGAAAGAGCTGCTGGACATGGAATATCAGGACACGCTCAATCAATTCGAGGATTTCGAGGTGATGGTGCTGCTTTCCCATCCGTATGACAAAAACAACGCGATCCTGGAGCTGCATCCGGGCGCTGGCGGAACGGAAAGTCAGGACTGGGCGAGCATGCTTTACCGGATGTACTGCCGCTGGGCGGAACGGAAGGGCTACAAGGTCACCGTGCTGGACTATCAGGAAGGCGATGAAGCAGGCATCAAGTCCGCCAGTATCCTGATCGAAGGCGATATGGCGTATGGCTATCTGAAGGCGGAGAAGGGCGTGCACCGGCTGGTGCGGATTTCCCCGTTTGATTCCTCCGGACGCCGGCATACCTCATTTGCCTCGCTGGACGTCATGCCGCAGTTCTCCGACGAAATTGAAATCACGATTGATGAGAAAGATCTCGACGTCGTCACGATGCGGGCCAGCGGCGCCGGCGGCCAGCATATCAACAAGACCGACAGCGCCGTGCGGATGACGCATAAGCCGACCGGCATCGTTGTTTCCTGTCAGACTGAGCGCAGCCAGATCCAGAACCGCGAGCGCTGCATGAACATGTTGAAATCAAAACTGTATCAGCGCATGATCGAGGAACAGGAAGCCAAGCTGGCAGCGATCCGCGGCGAACAGAAAAACATCGAATGGGGATCGCAGATCCGCTCGTATGTCTTCTGTCCATACACGATGGTCAAGGATCATCGCACAGGCTATGAAATGGGCAGCGTGCAGAACGTCATGGACGGCGATCTGGACGGCTTCATCTTCAGTTACCTGAAAAGTCAGATTCAGTAAAACAAGCAGGCGTTTTCCGAAAGTCGGAGAGCGCTTGTTTTTTTGTGGCTTCGACGTTGATTTTCAATTCCGCTGACAAGCTTCTATTTGTTCGAATAATCTTTACTTCTGGCTTGGTTATCCTGATTTTATGTATTCTGTGACTTCGCGCATTTCGCCCGTTCCCAAAAAATCTGGGGATGGTATAATGAAGTTAAAGAAGAAAACCAGGGAGGGAAAATCATGAAGGGTTTACGAACAATTTTAGCCGCGCTGCTGGCATTATCCCTAGTGAGCGGATGCAGTCAGAAGGCAGAACCAACCAGGCCGGGGGAAGCGGCGGTGATCGCAGGGAAACTGAGCGATGGAACGAGGTATGAAGCGAGCGTGAAGCTGACAGGTTATCTCAATGCGGATCAGGTGCAGCAGCTGCGCAATTACGACCTGTATGTGGAAGAAGCGGTGGTCGGCGCAGTCGAGATGGAAGTCACGATGAATCAGCTGGAAGGCCGGGAGGTTTTAGATCTGACCCAGGTATGGGAAGCTTCTTTTCAGACAGAGGAAACAGAGGACGAACCCATTTACGAGTCTTGGGCCATCTATCCGGGAAACTGGTTTCAGGGAATAAAGCCAATGGCCCGCCAGGAAAGCAGCCGGGGTTGGATTTTGATCACGAAAGCAAGCGACCCCGTGCTGATGGGATTAGCGTACAAGGATCAAAAGGAAGCGCAGAAAGAAATCCAATTTCAAATACCGCAGCCCAACGATTCTGTTTTATCGGAGGATGCTGAATTGAAAATCGGCGAGTCCTTCCTGGCGGGAAAGGCAGAGCTGACGGTGGAAGAAATTAAGACGGTAAATTCGGTACTGATGTATCGCAGCGATTCCGGTATGAGTCTGGAAGATGGGGAACAAGGAATCAGTTTACGGCTTAAGGTCAAAAATGGAGAAGACTATGATCTTCATCTTCTGTTGTTCAGTTTGATTTATCATAACGAGGAAGTTGAAATCGGCGGCTATGATCTGTTTGCTGAGGAAGGGGAAACGGAGCTGGAAGTCTATGACTCATTCGATCCGGGAACAGAAAAAATCTTGCGTCTGCTCATTAAACTCGATGCTGACGCAGCTTCTTCAGGAAGGTTGAAGTTGGCGGTGAACGGCCATTGCTTTGGAATGGATTATACGGTGGGTGATGACTTGGACGCTTATCCGGTCTATCAGGAAGGCAATGTGATCGAAACAGCGCAAGATCGTCTGACGATCGAGAAAATCAGTACAGTAACCCGTCTGGACCCGCCGAATACCGCCGGCGATTATACCTACATGAAGGCGGATCCGGGTTCGCAGCTTTATGTGGCTGAGGGACTGTTTGAAAATCTTGGCTCTGAAACGGTCAAGGCGGAGGAACGCCTGGGGATACTGTGGCAGGAAAATTCCGAATTTGTATATGGCTGGATTATGATTCCGGAAGGAAATGATTTTTTACAAAGCAAAACATTAGAGCCTCAGACCCGGACAAAAGTTTGTTTCGTCTTGATGCTGAATGACGATCAGCTGCAGCGGAGGGATAAAATCCGAATCGGGGTCGGCGATGAGGTGATCAAAGGCTCCGCGTCGTAAGACACTCAATCAGAAAAGAGATTTCTTATCAGGAATCCTTTTCTTTTTGTTTGAAGAAGCGAAATTCCTGTTTTAATTTTGAAAAAGTGAATGAAAACGCTTGCGATTAGTGTTTGGGAAAAGTTGGGTTCGTGTTAGAATAAGATAAGAAGGACTCATGATCTTGGGCAGGAGGCACTTAAGATGAAAATATGTTCATTTGGCGAAACATTGATTGATTTTACTCCGGTAGGCGTCAGCGAAAACGGAAATATCATATTTGAACGCAATCCCGGCGGCGCGCCAGCGAACTTGGCGGCAGCGGCGGTGAAGCACGGCGTGCAAGCTTGCTTTGTCGGCGAGGTCGGCGACGATATCTTCGGTCAGTTTTTACAGGAAAAGCTGCGCAATCAAGGCGTCGATACGGAATACATGGTTGTCAATTCCCGTTATAAGACGACGTTGGCGTTTGTGCAGTTAGACGAGAAGGGGGAACGGTCGTTCTGCTTTTACCGCAATCCTGGCGCGGACACAATGATCGAAAGTCAGGCAGTAAATCTGCGCGCGATCGACGAGTGCGATCTGTTTCATTATGGTTCCGTGTCGATGACGCATAACCCGGCGCGGATCACAACGTTCGAATTAGTCAAATATGCCCAGCAGAAAGGCAAGATTTTGTCGTTCGACCCGAATCTGCGGATGCCGCTGTGGAACAGTGAGGAAGAAGCCCGGCATGAGATCCGGCATGGGCTGCAGTTCTGCGATATCCTCAAGGTTGCGGAAGACGAATTAATTTTTTTGACGGGCTGCGAAACGTTGGAAGAAGGCGCGCGGCAGCTCGCGAAGAAATACAAAACGCCGCTGATTTTAATCACCGAAGGAGAAAAAGGCAGTCATGCGCTGATCCACGGCTATTACATTAACGCCCCGACCTTCCCGGTCTCCGTCGTGGATACGACCGGGGCTGGCGATGGATTCTTAGGCTGTTTCCTGGCCAGTTTCTTAAAATCAGGGAAAACATTGGAACAGCTCAATGGCGATGATGTTTATCAGATGCTGCGGTTAGCGAATGCGGCCGGCGCGTTGTCGGTGACCCGAAAAGGCGGAATGCCCTCGTTAGTCACGACGGAAGAAGCGCAGGCTCTGCTCGATCAACATCCGGAGCGCTGACAATGGAAGCGGATGAATTTTTACGGCGGCTTCAACCTTTGAAAGCGGGCATGGAGACGGCTTACTTCCGCGTCTATCAGCCGTTTCACGTCCGGGAAGAAGACTTTGACGCGCTGCTGGCGCTGTTGGATGAACAAGCACAGAAGCGAACTTTAAATTTACAGAGAACCAATCGGCCAATGCCGTGGATTAAACAGGCGCCGGCAGGGATGCGGCTTATTTATTCAGATGTACAGACCCCGGCGCAGGTTCATGCGCGGGCACAGGAGCTAAAGGAGCTGGGCGTCGGCTGGGTGTTGTTCGGCGACGTGCCTTTTCCTCACACGGAATCCCTGCGGCAAACACTTCGGCAGAGGATCGATCTGTGGCATGAGGAAGGGCTGGCGGTCGGGCTGGATTTCGACGTCGCCAGCACCCCGGCAGAGGATCCGTGGGCGCTTCAGGCAATCCGCGGCGACAGTGTGATGCAGCAGCGGTACTGGATGATTTCCGATCCGAAGCTGGCGGCGCTGTTCAGTCCGTTTTCTAAAGAAAAAGAAAACGGCGACTTTTTGCGGCTGGATGAGATTGGACAATATGTATATCGTCATCCGCAAACCGGCGGCTGGCTGCTCGACTACAAGAATCCGCAGGTGCTTGCGGGCATGTTGGAACGTTTCTGTGAACTTGTCAGTTTCGGGGCGGATGTGATTGAGCTGAAACAACTGGATTCAATGTGGAAGGAATGCAAAGCTCAGCGCTTGTATCCGCAGGTTCCGGATTTGTTTGCGCTCTTCGCGGCGGCCGGAAAACTGGTGTGTCCGGATGTTCTGGTCATGGGTCACAGTGAAGCGGGGGCGAAGGATTTACAGATTCTTTCCCAACGGACGCCGGCGGGAACCGCTATCGTCGATCAGGGATTGATGATCAACGGTTGGAATTCTCTGGCGACGCGCGATACGAAAATGCTGCAGGGCGATCTTGTTTTCCACGCCTTGAATTCGTCAGCGATCGCGGTTCATCCGGTGGGCGAAGATCAGGGGGTAGTTTGGAATTTTAATGAGGAAGCGGCGCGGATGCGGGGCTGGGATCCGGACTGTCACCGGCAGTTTCTGAGGGATTTTTATACAGGACAGGCGCTGGGCAGTTTTGCCGAAGGGGAAAGCGATCGGGAAAGCGGACGGTGTTATGGAACGCTGGCCAGCTGGGCTGGCTGCGGCCGGGCTTTGGACGGACATGAGCCTTATGAGTTGGAAAACAGCTGTCGGCGGATTTTACTGCTGCTGGGACTGAACCTAGCTTTGCGGGGGATGCCGCTGCTTCAGGATGGGGATGAACTTGGCGCGCTCAACGACGCCAGTTTCCGACTGGATCCGGAAAAGGAAGGCGACCGCCGCTGGCTGCAAAGACCGGTTTATGTGGAAGACAAAGCCCGGCGGCGTTATCAGCCGCTGACTGTGGAATACCGGATTTTCCAAAGCCTGAAAGCCATGCTGCAAGTCCGGGCGGCGGACCCGGATTGGAATGAAGGTCGGGAACAGATTGGGAATGTTGGCAACGACGCAGTGTTGGCGTTCGTTCGTGCCGCTGAACAGCGTCGGCTGTTGTTTTTATTCAACTTTACAGAATCGCCGCAATACTGTGCGCTTACTTCCTTATTTAATAAGGAGGAACAGGCGCGGGAATTGCTGACGGGCCGAAGAATCCGCGGCAGTCAGGAGAGCTTGGACCTGAAGGCTTACGAATTTCTGTGGCTGATCGTCGAAGCCTGAGAAATTAAATCTTATTTAAAAGATAACCTCTTTTCCAGTTTAAAAAATGAAAAGAGGCTACTAGAGACTACCGAAAGAGTCCCCTGAACAATCACAAAGACAGTTGTAAATTGATACAACTGTCTTTTTTCATATCTTTAAAAATGTAAGAATTGTAGCCTCAATCCGTTCAAAAATATAGTATATTTCCATGAGTGAACTGCGGAATTAAAAGGGTCTTATTGAAAAATTCAGGACAGCCTGAAGGCATAATCTTGCCCTTAATTCTCGTAGAATGAAATGATCATGCATCCAGGAGTGACAAGGAATTTCGATACAGCATTGCTGAACTTAAACCACCTCTTTACGCTGCTTTTTCGCAGCTCTACAGCAAGCTGAGCATCTTCTGTTACGCCTGTAATCCAAATCAGGTCTATAAGGAGATGCCAGAGATGAAAAGCAGTCGGATTGAGAGGATCGAATAGAAGTTGATGGAAAAGATTTCAACGGAATAATGAGGGATAGCCGAGAAGATGAAATACGCTTCGTAATCTCTTTCTTTCGTTTTTTTCTTAAATTTCTGTTTTTCAAAAAGAATAACTCTTCGCAGAAATGCAAAAAAGCAGGCAATACTTTCATAAACAATATTCCTGCTTTTATCACTCCTGCAATTTATGTCGGATCCTGCTTTATTTTTATGCGAAATCTCTGTTTGTCATCTCTTCTTCATTCCAAGATTAGCCGGAAGAATTGCTTTAATGAGTACCCAGCTGTTTGAGATGCTCCGCCAGATCCTGATAAATCTGATCGAGCATGCCCGGATCGGCATGATGCGGCAGATAAACCATATTCAGTTCCCGCTTCAGGACAAAATCATTCACCGGGATTTCAACTAACGTGCCCTCAAGCAGTTCCGGATGGATGATATCCGCGTGCAAAAAACCGATGCCGCAGCCGTTTTTGATCAATGTCTTCATGACGTTCATGCTTCCGCACTGCACTAAACCGGCGAAGCTTTCGTAAGAAAGATTGTGTTCTGCCAGACCGGTCGGCAGGATTCCGCGCATCCGCGATTCCTTCTGCCGCACAACTAACGGATAATCGATCAGGTCGTTCAGCATGACGTCTTTCTTCTGCGTCAGCGGATGGCCGACCGGGACAACCAGCCCCATGTGCGTCATCTTGATCAGCCGGCTTTCATACACCGCTTTGTCGAAGAAGCCCTCGACTAACGCGAAATCGATCTCGCCCTGATCGAGCGCTTCCAGACAGGCCGTCGTCCCTGAGATTCGCATGCACAGCTCGGTATTGGGATTCTCCCTCATCCAACGGCAGATTAACGGCGGCATGATGTACTCGCCGAAGGTGAAGGTGCAGTCAAACCGAAGCAGACGCCGGTGCTCCTGTTCCTGCCGCAGCCGTTCGATGATGTCCTGACTTTGCACCTCCAACGCTAAAACCTGCTGATAAAACCGCTGCCCCATTTCCGTCAGCTGCAGCCGCCGATTATAATATTCAAACAGCTTGATGTTGTAGGTTTGCTCCAGGTAGCGGATATGCTGCGACACAGCCGGCTGGCTCATGTGCAGCTGCTGGGCTGTTTTCGTGTAATTCAGCGTCTTGCTGAGAAGCAGAAAGGTTTTTAAGCGATAATCCAGCATGCTATCCCCTCGATTCTGATCTTATTATACCATAAGACGAATTTATGAATAACGAAATCTTACTTATCCATAAGAATCATGAATAGACAACAGCGGCGAAGATGAGTACACTATATTTAAGGGCAGACGTCAACCTGCTCGCATTCGTTAACAACAGGAGGATACCATGAAAAAAATAATGAAATTCACGCTGGGCTTACTGCTGCTGATGCTGCCGGTCACCGGCTGCAGCGCTTCCTCACAGACTTCATCAGGAAGCTCTAACCCGGTTACGCTGCGCATTGGGACGTGGAATATCGCCGCGAAGAATCATCCCGATACCCAGGCGATGGCTGAACTCTTTGCCCGGCATCATCTGGACGCCGTCGGCATTCAGGAAGTTGACGTGCTCAACGACCGCAATCCGGTGGATATGGTCCAGAGCTTTGTAAATGAGGATTATCCCTATGCTCATTTTGCCAAAGGCCGCGATTTCGCTAACGGCGCATTCGGGGTCGGCATTCTTTCCCGCTATGAACCGCAGGCCGTCAGCTCGATCCCGTTAGAAAGCACCGGCAGCCGGGCGACCAAGACGCTGGAGCGCGTCGTCATTGATAAGGACGGCGTTCAGATCGCCTTATACAACACCCATTTAAGCTGGGAAAACCTGGATTTGCGTCGCCGTCAGATCGCGCAGGTGATCGAGCGGGTGAATGCGGATCCGATAGAATATAAAATCATCACCGCGGATTTTAATACCGATCAGCACGCTTACGAATATTCGATGTTTCTGGATAATTTCAATCTTGCCAACGGGTATAACGGAATGTGGTACGATACCTACCGCGAAGGCGACGATCCGTCGATGCAGGTGCTGACAATCGACAATGTATTGTGCACGAAGAATATGCGGATTACGGATATCCAGCGGGTGGAGAGTGAATTGTCCGATCATGATTTGTTTTACGCTGAATTTGAATTGTTAGGCGAAGTGGAAGGCACGGCCAATTCGGGCAACCGGGCCTTAGGTCAGAGCGTCGTGGTTTCTTCTGTCAACGAAGAATGTTCACCGTATCTTTTAGTCGATTATGACAGAAAGACGCCGTGGGTTTCTGACGTTGCGGAGGCGCAGACGATTACGATTGAGCTGAACGAGGTGATCACCGTGGAACAAATCAACGTTCTGTGGGGCGCGGTCCGTGCGGGAGACTATGCGGTGTCCGGATCGGTCGATGGGGAAACCTTTGAACCAATCGCTGCCGTTGAAAAAGTGACGGACAGCGATGCGATTTCCGCTGAAAAGCAGGAAGTGAAGTTTGTGCGCCTGGACTTGTCAGGCAAGCAGGCTGCGGATCAAGGTTATGAAATCACGGAAATTGAGATCTTTGGCGATCCGGTCCGAAGATCGGCGGATCCCGCTGATTTGTTGGCGAACGGCAGCTTTGAGGAAGCCGGCGATGTGTTGCCGTCAGGATGGCGTCTGAAGGAAGATCAGCCGGGTTCTGCGGCGCTGACAGCTGCGGTCGATACGCAGACTCAGACAGAAGGCAGTCAGTCGCTGGCGCTGAGAGCAGCGGGAACCGACGCTTCTGCCGCCGTGGTGCTCAGCACAGAGCTGGAATTAAAGCCGAATACCACCTATCAACTGGTTTTCCATCATAAAGCAGCCGGCTTGAACAGCGACAGCTTCGGTCTGGAAATGACGCAGAAAACGGCGGCGGGCGAGATCATCCCGACGCATCAGGTCCAGCTGAACGATAATCTGTGCATGAGCGAAGACTGGGCGGTTTACCGCTATGATTTTGTTACGGCGTATTCTGCCTCGACGCTGGAGCTGGGCTTTAAGCTGGGCGGCGCTGAAGGCACACTGTGGCTGGATGACGTGCAGATCCGGGAAGTGACGCCGGTTCAGAACTTGTTTCTCAGCGCGGAAAAGAGCGGACTGAAGCCGGGAGAAACGACCCGTGTCACCTGCGAAGTTGTGCCGGAATCCGCGGATGATGTCCCGCTGCATTGGTTTTCCAGCGACGAGAGCGTGGCGGTCGTGGATGAGCAGGGTGTCGTGACGGCGATTCAGCCGGGTAAAGCTTATATCGGTGTGCGCGGCGACAGCGAACTGAATGTGGAGTCTTCCTTGTTGATGAGTGTGGAAGAATAAAATATTAGTGTTTGAATAATGCTGGACTCTCGAATTTTATATTTGGAGGTTCAGCTTTTTTTTGTAGTCTTTTAAAATTTATGTTATAAATAGAATTATAAGATAACTTGAAAGAGAAGGAGATAAAAACGTGATCAAAGCAGCGATAGTCGACGACGATCTGGAATTTCTGGAAGTCATGGCCCATGAGCTTGAGAAAACGATGGTATTCACCGAAATTAAAACATCCAACGATCCTCAACAGTTTCTCGCCAAGCTTAATCAGGATTCTCCAGATGTTTTATTTTTAGATATTGAAATGCCAAATGTGAATGGTTTCTTCGTCGCCAAAGTCTGCCGGGAATTATCTCAGCCGCCGATAATTGTTTATGTTACGGCTGAGGAACAGTACATGGCTGAAGCCTTTGGCTCGCATATCGTCGGATTTCTGATAAAATCAAAGCTGAAAACTCAATTACCAAGACTTATTGAGAAAATTCGTGAAGAAGCGGCTTATTATCAGGTCAGCGTTGAAACTGAAATGGGCCGGCTCATGATCAGGCAGGATCAGATTCTTTATCTCAGTTGTTTCAATCGAAGCATCACGCTCTATTTGAAAAGTGGAACAATGGTAAAATTGAAAGGCCGCGTTTTAAACGAAGCTGTGAAAGCCCTGGCCATGGATGAAATTTTGGTCCAGATTAATCGCTCTGAAGTAGTTAATTTGATGAATGTGGAAAAGATTAGAGATAATTCCGTTTATCTCTGCGGATTAAACCGGCCGCTGCTTGCCAGTAAGTATCAGAAGTCAGAGGTACTCCGGCGTTTCTCTGACTTTAAGGTGAGAACATGATTCGCGCCGCCATTGAATTCAGTTTCTGTCTGCTGGAAATGATCAGCGTGACGCTGCTCGTTCAGAAGTTTTTTGTTCTGCGCAGGCAGGGGTTTGTCGTTGTACTGTCCATTCTGGGATTTGCGCTTATCGAATATTCGATGGAGTTCTGGACGGTGGATCCGGCGCTGTTGATTCCGTTTATGCTTATGAATATGATGGTGATGATCCGCTTCTTTTTTCCCGGCAAAACAAGAACGCTCATTGCGATTATTTTGGTGTTTTACATCGTTGAAGGAATTCTGTCTGCCGTCTCTATTCAGTTTTTGACCTTGACAGCGAAGGTTTCCGCAGCGGAGCTGATGCAGGAAAGCTGGCTGCGGACGCTTGGCGGCTACTTTAATAAGTTCGCGGTTCTGATTCCCATTTTGTTTATGAAGCGAAAGCCGGAATTGCCGCAGGACGAAGGTTTTGACTGGAGTTTCAGATGTTGCGCGTTTCTGTTATTCCTCTGTGTTTATATCAATTATCAGATCTGCGGCATCTTCAGCGATGACCGCATCCGTATTCTATCCTTGTTGATCAGCGCGGTCTTATTCGGCTGTTTCGTTTTGATGACATGGATGTTCCAGCAGTATTATCGCGTCGCTGAAAGTAAGAAACGGCTTGAGCTCGAGCATAACTGCAATACCCTGAAGGAAAACTGGCTTGCGGAAACGCTTGAAAATCAGGAAAAATTCCGGAAACAACGGCATGATCTGAAGCATCTGTTAGGAATGCTTGAATATTATTTAAAAGAGCAGCGGAATCTGGAAGCGCTCGCTTATGTCAGAAGTACCATGAAAGTCGTCGAGACAATTTCGAAGAAGGAGCATACTGGAGATCCGATTATCGACAGTCTTTTGAACCGGACGATGGAAAACGAACCAGAAGTTCAGTTTCATTTGGAAACGGGTCATATCCAATGGCCGTTAGAAGAATGGAGCACTTGTCTTTTAATCTCCAATCTGCTTAGCAACGCTGTGGAGGCAGCCAGGCAATCACCACAAAAGGAGATTGAGTTCTATTTGAAGGAAGATGATTCTGTAATTTATCTGACCTTGATCAATTCAGTCATGCCCGGCCGGCGAGTCAATCTGAATCGAAGCTCGAAACCGGACTTTAAAGAACACGGGTATGGTATTCAAAGTATTCGCTCGATTGTAAATCAAGCCCGGGGCGAACTTGATCTTCATCAGAATGGAGATCGTTTTGAGGTCCGGATTTTATTGCCGAAGGAGGAAAATCATGCGTAACTGTTCTTTGCGGTTAGCCCGCCGGCTGAACGCTCATTTAACCGAACCGGTTAATGAGAACGAACTGCGATTTGGAATCGAGAATTTGCTGATTCAGATGATATTAGTTCTTTGCATGAGTCTGATCGCAGCCCTGTTCCATGTCTTCGGACCGATGCTTCTGTTTATGCTGAGCTTAGTGGGTGTCCGCTCGTTCACCGGCGGAATTCATTTGCGTCAATTTCACCAATGTGTAATCCTGACCAACATCCTTTGTTTTGGCAGTCTTGCCCTCTGCGCTTATTTTACAACCCCTGTTTTCTTCGGGCTGCTTGAAGGTCTGGCCGTACTTGCCATTTGGCGCTGGGCTCCGGATATGCGGTATAAGCGGCGTAAAACCGAACAAGATCGCCGCCGCGCCCGAAATATCAGCCGGATTCTATCCACTGCCTTAGCACTGCTTTCTCTTTTTGAAATGGGAATGATTAACCAGGGACCGGGCCGGATTCTGGCCTGTTCCCTGACGGCCACCGCGGTTTCGTTAGCCTTGGCTCAGCGGACAGCTTCTTGAAAAGATTCGTTTTCAGGAAGCTGTTTTTTTTATAAATTATCAGTAAAGAAAGCGATTGGCTGCCTGAACTGTCTATTCGCTCCCAAAAACAGCCTATTGGCTCCCAAACGGCAGACATTTTTAAAAAATTCCCTATAATGAAATTATCAATGTCGAAGAAAGGGGGAAAGGGGAATGAAGCAGCGTTTCTGGAAAATGGCAGCGGCGCTTGTGCTGGCTGTCGGCGCGCTCAGCCGTTTGACGATTTCACAATGGGGCTGGTATCAGCCGGAAGAAGACTGACTTGGCAGTTTACAACATCAGGGGGAAAAGAACAGGGAAATGTTCGCCGACGTGATGAAGGAAGGTTGACTGAGCGTTGACGATAAGATAATTCATTTCTCCTTTTGCCTATGATAGCTCATAGGCGTTTTTAGTATGCACTTCAGGAGGTCTTTATGCAGGGAAAACGAATATTCATTCTGATTTTGATTCTCGGTCTGCTGGGCGGCTGTCAGCCTCAAGCGCAGAAGAGCGCGGAGCAGCAGTTTTTGCAAACGCTGCAGCGGGGACAGGCAGAGCTCGCGTCTTTATTTGAAAACGGCCAGCCTCAATCTTCCGCATGGCTGCAGCAGCTCGGCGACCTGGGCGGGCAGTGGAGCCGGATCCAGGAATCGTATAACGGAAGCGACGAAGAGGTCGCGGCGTTAGCGCAGGCCTATGAAACGATGGGTGAAAGGGTTTGTGTTATCGCGGAAGCTTTGAAGAATCAGGAATCAGAGAAAGCGATTGAAGAATTGGAAAACTTAAAGTCCGAAGCAAGAAAGAATGGGGAAAAAGTCAATGAAATCGTTAAGCGGTGGAATTAAGAAACTCATGATCTGCTTGTTCAGCTTTTGTATGCTGGTGCAGAATACCGACAGCATCCGGGCGGTGAATGAGCGGCGAATTGTTGAAAAGTACAACCAGACAGGTCCGTATTACAATGTGGATATCACGGAGAATGATCCGGTCAACAATGAGGAGTCGGAAGAACAGCCATCCCAACCGGAAACGACGCTGGATGGAGAACCGCAGCCTTCGTCAAGTCCGCAAGTTACGGCCGAACCGGAGCCGACGCCGGAAATCACAGCTGAGCCGACGGTTCAGCCTACCGTTGAACCGGCTCCGGAGCCAACTGCGGAACCCACGGTCGTTCCGACGATGACGCCGCAGCCGACGATGACGCCTGCCGTCACGCCGTCTGCCGCACCGACGGTCACGCCCTCTGCCAGCGCCGCGCCGCTGGAATTTACGCAGACGGAAACCAATCCCGCCGATCCGCAGCCAGAGGATTTTGCGGATCCGGAAATTGTGGATGAAAGAACCGTTATTTATACCAACAAGGAAGACCAGAATCTGAAGAAAATGGTGATGGGCGTCATTCGCAATTATAAAACGGAAGACGGCTTTGCCCCGATTGATACCCAGCTGACGCCGGCGGTCAATCTGCTTTCAGAGGAAGGCCGCGATGTTTTCGTGCAGAACACGGCGAACGTTGTCCGCAGCTATTATCCAGCGGATTCTCAAACCGGCGTTGTCTTGGAAAAAGACGATGTCCGCGTCACCGTGATTCCGCAGCTGAAGCAAATCGGTGAACCAAGCGCAGAGGGCGCCCAGCTGATCTATCCGATGGAGCATCAGATCAATCTGCGGTATACGGTGATGCCGGCCTGGGTCGAGGAGGAGCTTGTTCTGTATGAAAAGCCGCAGACCGCTTCTTTTACCAGTCGGATCACGGTGGAAAACGGCGCCGTCCGACCGGGCGACGAACACGGGGTAATCGTCGTGGATCAAAACGGGCAGCTTGCCTTACTGATCCGCGCGCCGAAAGCCAAAGACGCCGCCGACAACGAAACGGAAGTCCGCGTCGCGCTGAATGGCGATCAGATCGAATACAGCGTAGATGAGAGCTGGCTGATGAGCGACGACCGCGTCTATCCGGTCGTCATCGACCCCAACTATTTCGGCTATGCGCACAACGGCACGGACGTCAGCGTATCGCAAAGCCGACCGACCAAGACGCTCGGCAATCCGAATATGGAAGCCGATAACTGGGTGTTGAAAAACTACGACGACGCATTCCTGTTTATCGGCAATCATCCGCGTTATTCCCATGCTTTCAGCTTCTATAAGATTAACGATGACCGGATGAACGAAGTGCTCAAAGGCAAATACATCAAAAAAGCGACGTTGAACATCATTCAGGGAAAAACCAAACCGGGCACGACGAATGAGTTGCTCGCCTGCAGCATTCCGGGTACTTACGATATTACAAAAGCGACATATCTGAACATGCCGACCAATTACGACTGCTTTACCAGCGACTGGACCTGGGAAGGCTTCTGGCTGCATACGCTGGATATTACGCCGTATGTCAAGGATGTCGCGGAAAACAACAAGCCGAATAACGGCGTGCTGCTGACGCTGAAGGATCCGGATTCCAGTTATCTGGAAATGTATGCGTCGGAATACTATTACATCACCGGTACCGGAGAAAACACGCCGTATGTCGAAGCGGAATACTATGACAGTCCGGACATCACCATGACCGACGTCAACCAGTTTACCTGGAATGTCCGGCCTTTCGTCAAGTACGATTTCAAAGAAGGTCTGGCGTATCTGGTTGCCGTGGGTTTCGACGGAACCGCGCCTTACCATGCCCAGACAACCGTCACGATCAAAGACGGGGAAACTGTGAAATTCACCGAAACGATGGAAGCGGTGGATAACTTTTACCGTTACCCGGAATATCCGGAAATTGAAAAAGCTCAGAGCTACAACGAAACGAAGGTCAGCAATTACCAAACCGGGAAGTTCTTTGACAGCTTTGAGCCGGGAAAATTATATACCGTGCAGTTCCAGTCGGTGAAGGGAACGCAGAAAAGCACGGTGAAAGAAACCTATTTCAGAACCTATGAGGTCAAGGGGTTTGATTTAGTCAGTTCGATCGCCTCATTCTACGGCATCACCAAGGAAACACTGATGCAGGATAACAATCTGCAGGATGAGCTGGTCACCCAGGGCAATATCCTGTTTATCCGCGAACCGCAGAAAAACAAAGACGTTGATTATGTGGAAGAGGATTTATCGACAGATCAGAAAAAGCAGGTGGACGCGGCGCTGCGCGGACGGGATGTGCAGTGCGAATTCGGTTTTGAGCCGATCAACCTGAACACCGGCAACTTCATTCTGGAAAGTCAGGATTTCGCAATGAACGTCCTGGAGGAAAGCTTTACTTTCTCCCGGGCCTACAACAGCAGCGCGGCCGGCGTCTTCGGTATTTTCGGCATGGGCTGGGCGTTCAGCGGACTTTCCCGGATTTCCAGTGATGATCAAGGCGCCACAGTCATTTTAGAAGACGGTACCAAGTATTATTTTGCCAAGCAGAGCGACGGCACGTTTGTCAATAACCTGACGACGGTCTTTAAGCTGACATGGGATACCGATCATTTCGTTTTGAAAAATCAAGACACGACCTGGGTTTACAATGAACAGGGATTTGTGACGAAGAACCTGGACAAGCAGGGCCGCGAAACAACCTATACCTACAAACAGGGCTTGCCGGATACGATTACATTAAAAGACGGCAAAACGATAACCTTCCATTACAATGCCGAGAATCTGGTTGACGAGATCCGGCTGGGAGAAAAGGATAAGGTCAGCTATGGCTACGACACGAATCTGAATCTGATCTCTTTTACCGATCAGACCGGCGCGGTGATCGAGTATGCCTATGACGCCGATCATAACATGACCTCGTGGAAGAATCAGAACGAAGCGCTGGTCATCACCAATACGTATGACGCCAATCACCGCGTAACCAAGCAGGTTGACGGCGAAGGCAATGTCATGACGCTGGAATATCTGGAAGGCCGCACGAAAACCACGGATGCCAAAGGTAATGTGGAAACCACCTGGTTTGACGCCAAGGGTCAGACCACCAAGGTGGAATACGCGGATAACCGCCAGGTATTAAAGACCTTTGTGAATGGTTTGTTAACCGAAGAAACACTGGAAAACGGCATTCGCTGGAGCTATACTTACGACCAGAACGGCAATCAGCTGACAGCGGCGCGCAGCGATGGTTTTAAGGAAACCCGGACGTATGACGCGAATAACAACCTGCTGACAAAGTCGAATACTGCCGGACAGAGCGAAGCCTGGACCTATGATGCCCGCAGCAACAAGACCAGTCATACCGATGCGTTGGGGCAGACCACAACCTACGCTTATAACGAACTCAACCAGATGATCAGCGAAACCGATCCGCTCAAGCATACGACGACTTATGAATATAACGAACAGGGCCGGGTAAGCAAGGTCACCTATCCGGATGGTACATTTTATACTTATACGTATAATGCGGCCGGATATCTGTTGACCGCGACAGATCAGGATAACCGGAAAACGACGCATGTGCTGAACGCACGTAATGAAATCGTGCAGATCATCAATCCGGACGGCGGCACAAAATCGTTTACCTATGACGCCGCGGGTAACAAGCTGTCGGAAAGCGATTTTAACGGCAACGTCACAGTCTACGAATATGATCTGTACGGCAACGTCGTAAAAATGACCGATCCGCTGGGTAACGTCACAACTTATACTTATGATTCAAACCAGAATCTGATCAAGACGACTTATCCGGACGGTGCGGAGACGACCCGCACGGTGGACAGCCGCGGCCGCACAGTTTCCCAGACGGCCAACGGACTGACGAGTACCTATACGTACAATCAGTACGGCGTCGCAACGGAAACCAATGCACACGATCAGACGAAAACCTTCACTTATGACGCGCTGGGCAACATTGTAAAAACAAAGGACTTCGACGGTCTGGAAACCACATCCACTTATGATGTCCTGGGCCGGGTTCTGACGACGACTGACAAAGCCGGCAACGTGACCACGTATGCCTATGACGCGAAGGGACAACGGACCAGTCAGACAACCTCGCGGCAGAAAATCATCTATGAATATGACGCGCTCGGTCATGAAATCAAACAGACGCTGACCAGCGACAATCAGGTCAAGGTTACGGAAAAGGGCTATGATGGCATGGGCCATCTGATCAGCGTGAAGGATCCGCTAGGCCATACGACGACGTATACGTATTCCAAGGGCTTAAAAACAAAAATGACCGATGCCCTGGGGCAGGAAACGATTTACGCGTATGACGCTCTGGGCCGGGTTATCAGTGAAACCAGCGCGGATAAGAAGGTTCGTCGTTGGAGCTATGATCACGAAGGCAATATCCTCAGCGCCACAGATACCAACGGCCAGACGACAACTTTCGTTTACAATGGCAATCAACAGCTGATCGAACAAAAGGATGCTTTGAACAATCGGACGACGACCACTGTCGACAGCCGCGGCCGCACAATCTTAACGACAACGCCGCTTGGCAATAAAACCGGTTTCCAGTATGATATCCACGGCCGTTTGACGCAGAAGACGCGCAATGGCAAGGTCGTTGAAAGCTATGTCTACGATCAGTTTGGAAATCTGACGTCTCAGACCGTCCAGGGCTTAACGACGACGTTTGTTTACGACGCTTACGACCAGCTGATCAAAACGACCGAGCCGACCGGTCTGGTCACGGAAAATGTGCTGGATGAGCGGCATCGTTTGACGCAGGTGAAAGTGAACGGCGAAATCAATCACACTTATACCTATGACACCTACGATCAGGTGATTTCGGAAACGGACGCTTACGGCAGTACGACAACCTATAAAATCAACGCCGACGGCCGGATTCTTCAGAAAACGGGTCACGGGATAACGACGGATTATACTTATGACGCCAACGGCAACTGCCTGAGTCAGACAGACAGTCTGAAAAATACCAAAGTATTTGCCTATGACGCACTGAACCGCCTGACAAGCGAGACGATCAACGGCGCAGAAATTCTCTACGTTTATGATCTGCGCGGTCATGTCACCCAGCTGACCGACCGCAACGGCAATGTAACCGCAACAACTTATGACGGAGAAGGCAATCTGTTGTCAACGACCGCCAACGGCCATACGACACAGTCCGTTTACGATGCGGTAAATCAGAAAATTACGGAAAAGGTCGATAACCAGACGATCCGGCAATGGGCCTACGACGCTGACGGCCGGCTGATCAAGGAAACCGACGGACTGGGCGGCGTCACGCAGACGGTTTATAACCCGGCAGGTCTGGTTTCCAAGACGGTTGATCCGATGGGCTACGCGACGGAATATACTTATGACGAGCATGATAATCTGACCCTCAGCAAAGACGCCAAAGGAAATACGATCCAGCGGCAGTACAACGCGCTGAATCAATGTGTGAAGGAAACATCGAAAATCGGCGGCGTCACAGCTTATGAATACGATCTTTTCGGCAATGTCAGGAAAACGACCTATCCGGACGGCGGCGTGGAAACGTTCACCTACAACGCCAAAAATCAAAAGGTCAGTGAAACGAAGACCAACGGCTCGGTTTGGAAATATTCGTATAATGCTTACAATCAGCTGCTGAAAACGTGGCAGGATGATGTTCTGATTGAAGAAAACGTTTACGACGCGATCGGCAATAAGATTGAATTCTATGACGCGCTGCGCAACAAGACGAGCTGGCAGTATGATAAGACCGGCCGCGTCATCCTGCAGAAGAACGCGCTGAACCAGACGCAGACCTACACCTACGACGAAGAAGACCGGATGCTGAGCAAGACGGATGAAGCCGGGATTACGACGGTCTATACCTATGACGCGGCTGACAACGTCCTGAGCGAAAAGGTCAATAACGCGAAGACAACGCGCTGGACGTATGACGCCTTTAATCAGGTGCTCAGCGAAACCGATCCGACGGGCAGCACAACCCGGTACGAATATGATCTGAACCAGCGCCGGATTAAGACGATTGACGCGCTGGATCATGTTCAAACGGTGGAATACAATGCCGCCGGTTATGAAATTGCAGCGGTGGACGCCAACGGCAAGCGTTATGAAAAGGTTTACGATGAAGTCTACAACCTGATTCAGGAAAAAGATCCGCTGAAGCATATCGTTACCTATACTTACGATGCGGCAGGAAACATGACTTCCGTTCAGGACGCCCGCGGCTTTAAGATCAATTATACGTTGAACAAGATGGGCAAGGTCACGCGGCGGTATTATGATCAGACGGAAGTGCTGTACGTCTACAATACTTCTGGCGAACTGATCAAAGCGACGGATGAAGATAAGAAGTCGGAAGAATATACGTATGATAAAAACGGAAATCTGTTAACCTTGAAGCAGAAAGACGGAACGGTCATTACCTATACTTACGACGCTAATCAGAATCTGCTTTCCAAGCCGGATGCCGCATTTACCTATGACGCGCTCAACCGGGTTATCACGATGAACGATGATCAGGGCAAGACCGAATATACCTATGACGCGGCAGGCAACACCACACAGGTTGTCCGGGACGCCAAAACGATCAAGTATGAATATGACGCCTATGGCAACC